>JGI24158J21664_10011896_pt1 | contig 11553 bp, 8 predicted proteins | sample Ectturendosymbi3_FD_21664 | JGI IMG/M metagenome (IMG submission 21664)
AAGTATTTTCCAGGGATTTAGGGTTTTAGTATACCCATCCACATCCGGATTCAACATCATTTCTCAGTTTTTTTTTCTTAGTATTGGCTAGTGGGCCAATCCCTGAAGACTTTGGTGCTTCGTACCCCCTGCTTTGGCTCCTCGTACCCCCGGTAAAGAACCACTGGTTTAGCCACATTGCTTATTTACCAGCTTCTTTATACACGTGTCTGGTTTGCTTCACCTGCTTTTTGTGGTTTAACACAGTTGGTTGTAACTGGCCTAGAACAGTTGGTTATAACTGGCCTGTTGGAACTTTCCAACTTTTCCAATATTTATCATTTTCCAACTTTTCTATTATTTATCATTTTCAAATATTTACAAGTAACTTTTCATTAGCTTATGTCTTTGATTGAATTTTGTGATAATTTGCACCACTGTCTGTTATCAAACTTCGTTTAAGATATATATATCTATATTTGCTTGTTGTTGCTGACATTTTTGTTGCTTTTCTTTGTCAATTGTTCAAACCTGTTTTCCCTACTTATTGTGAAGGGTTTGATTTAATGACTTTGCTGATCCTAACCTCTCTTCATTTACTGTGTAGTTTCTTGAATAATTTTAATTTCAACAAATCAAATCAACATTCTGGTTTTGAACCATGGGCGTTGGAAGGAGGGCCTTGGCCTTCCCTGGATTTTAAAATTTTCAGCAAAAAAAGGTTGTTTTCTTAGTTTCGAGTAGGAAAAAACAAATTTTCACCACTTTTGGCCACCCCTGGAAACAATCCTTCTGACGCCCATGTTTCAAGCAATCAGGAAAGAGTTGTGAGTCAAAAATCAACTATCTCAAAACAAAACATCTTACATGAACTCAGAGATTTCAAAGGCTTTCTGCTGTACAACAGGCCTGAGTCCAGTAACAATCACAGAGCCATCAGACTTTGTTTGCACAAGCATTGAGTCAGTTGATTGGAAGATGTTGCTATTCATATTCTGAGCTTCAGTCAGCAGATCGTTATTGAATGTACAAGAGGTGGATGCAAATTGGGATAGAAAACGTTTCATCGAATGATTGCATTTTTCCTCAAACCCTGACTGGCAAAAGAAAGTTGAAAATAAACCAACACGGGGTGTTGACAGTTGTAGCAAAATTTATTGCTTTTTGTAGATTAGCTTGCACAGCACATTCTTATTCATTCCAATTTATGATTGCCTCAAAAAAATACTACAAAAGATTGTCTTTGTCTTCAAGTAACTAGTCTCCACAAAAGCGACACAGTCTAACGAGCAAATTAGAATTAGCAAATCAATCAGCAATTTTTTAAGATATGAACTTGATTTCATATAACACTACGTATCCTCTGTCCTGAAATTTTAATTCAAATAGAACAAAAGATTGTCAATAAATTGCAAACAAAAAACTATAAAATTAAAATTCTCACCTAAATCATTTAACTAAAGAAATACAGAAAATCTACATAGAAGTTGTGGACTACCGTCTGGACAAATTGATTTCTTGTACACAACCAAAAAGCTTCAGACATAAAATTAGGTAAGAGGAATACCTTGTCATGAATAAATGTAACTATTGTTTGTAACGTTTGTGAGTAAATCTTAGGGCAATACGTTTAGTCTAAGTAAACCCAACTTCACAAAATTTCTAGAACATTTCCATCACAAAACTAGCCACACTGCTTGTTCAATAAATGACTACTGCTTAAGAAAATTAAAATCTGCAAGTTTTTACTTATTTATTTATTGGCTGCAGACTTATGGTCCGTATCGTAAGGGTAATCAAATAACACATGAGCACAAAAATGGTTAGTCATAGTGCATTACAGAGTAGGTGTTTTAATAAACACAATCAACACTGAGAGTGGAGCAAAACACTTATACAGTGCCCCAACTATTAATTCATTCACTCATCGTCATAGAGGGATTTGGCAGTGGGAGAGAAATGAAGACATTCTGACATCAGGTTTTTAGGTAAACGGCTAACAGAAAAAAAAATTGAATGGGGTTCTCAGTGGTGCACAAAAACATGTAAATTGTTTTGATCAAGGTTTCAAATGTTTAAGTGAGACATTTAGCATGAGGTTGACAGCTATTTGTTTTCAAGAAATTTAACAGCAAGGTTTGGCAGTTGGTATTTTACTAGTTACATCTATTCACTTGTTACATGTTTGGTTTGCATACATCATCTACATGTTGGGGGTGATAGATAGGCACCACAAATATTCAGAAGACATTGCAATCCACTAATACTAGAGCTCAACACACATATATCATCAGCAAACATTAGATCATTCACAAGCCTTATTTCCCACAGTGCACCCAACTTTGGCTAAACCCAACTGGTTTGAGAGTTCATCAAGGTAAACGGCAAATAAATATAGACTCGGAACTCCCTCTTTCCTTACCCCATTGGTTATAGTAAAAGGGGATGAAAAGTTAGCGCTCCATTTTGCTTGCATGGCCTGTTGCCTCCAACTTATTCGCAGTCTTACTATGCACATTGATACATTGCGCTTAATTGGTTTAGTGAACAGGATGTTGTAGCTAGTTCTGTCAAATGCTTTAGACCAGTTATGTCCAACCAAGATTGCTTACTGAGTCAAAAACTATGTCCCTATCTTGATCAGGGCTGCACATTGAATGACACATTAATGAGGGCCACACATTGAATGACTTACTTTGATCTTAGCAAACTAAATTTACAGGTAGTTTAAGCTAATGTACTGAAAGTGTTCAAATCCTAACTGCAATGGTAACGACTGTTTGGCACCTTCAACCACTCTGTAGGTTAAGTGTGATTTCATAGGCAAGGAACAAAGGTAGAAATCTGAAAACATGCAAAACGTTTTGCTCCAAGGTGTCAGTAGACATATGGAATCTCCCAGCACGCAGTACAGACATGATAATATGGCACCGAGGTCCATGGCATCAAAAACGTCAAACTCAAGATTATCAAAATAAAGACAGGTTGTTGGTATTGTGGCAACCTCTCAGTTAGCGTTGCACTGAATGCAGCCACAATTGGTGAGATGCAGAACAAAATGTAATGTTCAAACAATTTGGAGATGATAGTTGCAAAAGAAACAGGTCTATGGTCCCAAGCATCACTTACGTCTCCATTCTTATTTTTCCAAATAGGTACAATTTCATCTTTCTGTTTTACTTAATGTTATTGCTTACATAGTTTAATATGGTTTAATGACCTGCAGAAAGAAACATACAATAAAAGTTTGATAAATCATGAAAAAATGGCTTTGTATTAGTTATATTTCCATTAGATAAGGAGCATCACCCAAGTATCAAAAATAGTAAGATAAAAGCAATAAAAATCAAATCACCAACAATGCAACCCACTAAGAAAAAAGACCTCGGTAAAGGTAGCCAACAGTCCGCTCAGCCGACATTTAAAAAAATTGCCCAAACAACAAAATCTTGCCAATCCAGAATGGGACAAAATCAGGTTACAAAGTAGCATGTACAAGGTATAACGATGAATTTAAATAATTTTCAAGGTGAACAACTTTGAAAAACAATTTGAAAAAATGTAAAAATATTTGTGATTTCATCCAGAAAAATAATTGTTCCGGTAGCTACCAGATAAATTTTTCAACACAGGCTAATTTATTTTATTCACACCAATCAAATGAAACCATTTTCAAAGTTGACAAATAGGGAAAAAGTCATGAAAAGTCGTTACAAACTTTTTATAGTTTTTGCGAAAAATTGTGCGTCAGCATGCCAACTTTCCAGCATGATATCCATTTCATCCAGCTCAGAACAGAAAGATTTTTCAACACAGACTGATTGATTTTATTCATACCAATGCAATGAAACCATTTCAAAGTTGACAAATGGGGAAAACGTTAAGAAAAATCGTTACAAACTTCACAGCTTTTGTGAAAAATTGTGCATCGCCATGGAAGCCTTTCAGCGTGATATTCATTCCATCCGGCTCAGAACAGAAAGATTTTTCAACACAGACTGATTGACTTCATATACCAATGCAATGAAACCATTTTCAAAGTTGACAAATGGGGAAAAGTCATGAAAAGTCATTATAAACTTTTATAGTTTTTGTGAAAAATTGTGTGTCGCCATGGCAACTTTTTAGCGTGATATTCATTTCATCCGGCTCAGAACGGAAGGATTTTTCAACAAAGACTGATTTATTTTATTCATACTAATGCAATGAACCCATTTTCAAAGTTGACAAATGAGGAAAAAGTGATGAAAAATCGTTACAAACTTTTTATACATTTGTGAAAAATTGAGCGTTGCCATGGCATAATGATAGTGACTGAGATATTGACGAAAAGAAGGTTTTTAGTAATGGTGGCCTAAATTTGTATATTGAGGGGATTGCCCCCCTGGGATGACAGAATGGCATCAATATATCTTAGAGGTAAAAAAACAGCAAAAAAACTAAACTTTGTACAAATGGTATTGCACACCTATTGGTCCCTGCTGTCAGACTTCGCACTTTGGCTGCCAAGCTTTGCTTGTTCAAAATCACATTTGGTGCCAGTTGGTTTTGGGCTGTTTTCTCACCACATAACAAAGAGATTGCAAAAGGCATTGGCAAGTTAACACTGCAAAGACTACATTACGTGATTTCACACAGCTATTAAATCAAAATATCTACCTTTGGCACCATGAAGTCAGGATTTTTCTACTTTACACAATTATATGTAGGGAGCACTCCACACATCGGCAGCCTTATGTGACATCACATAATGTGGCAGAGAATGTGTTAAGAAAAGATTTATCAGTGAGTTTCACATATATCAGTGAAAAAATAGCAAATATAATGCTATCAACAATGAAAGCTACAAAAAACAAGATTTATTACATTTTGACATGGGAAACAAAATGCATCGACAAACTAGCTGTATGGCATTACAAAATTCAGTTTTTAATTTCCTTCCTCATTCTCGATACCTGATATAGAACAAATGCAATTCACAATGCAGCCTTCAAAAACACAAAGATTATGTAAATGCCACAAAAATTACAAATTACAAAATTTTTTAGCAAAACCAAATAGTCAATTTAAGAAAAATGCATGATGCTCCCAGCAAAAACCTCCTTATTTTACAACAAAATTTCCTGGAGTCAAAACACTTACCAGAAATGTAGTAGGTGTTACTAAAATCTTTCCGATCTTTGACACAGAAATCTCTATTAAAGAGTATTTCGCAAGATCTTTCAAAACTTCATCAAAAAAGTGCTTCTTTTTGTCAAGGAAATTTGCAACATGAATGTCACATTGATAACCATATGTTTCAGCATCCATTTTATTTGAGCAAATTAATTACAACAATGGTCTTGTAGCACTACAAAAATGTTTCCATCCTGGGTGAAACAACACAATACAATACTTTTTTTTAATTTGTCAAATATAAATTGTGATGAAATAATTGTACACACATGCTATTGTGTGTTGGGAAAAATTCAAAGACAATTGTAAAAAAATTGCAATGCACTGATGATGATAACAGGAGTTATCAAAACATTTGCAATATGTCATTTGTATCGTTTTCTTTGGCCGTGATTTTCATTATAAAGCTATTCAGCACTTCCGCTTTTCATGTACCAAAATTGTAATAATGCTACTGCTATGGGGTCATTCCATGTCAACTGATTGAAAAAAACTTTTTTGTCACCAATATAACTTCAAAATCAAAGTAATCTCATAGTACTTGTTTAATTGTTATGAAATTTTGAAAATAATTTGCCTCATATCTTTTCTTCACAAATGAATAAAAATTACTAAGCTCCATGCACTTCTCCTAGTTCAGGGTAAAATAAAAAAGGTAGTTCTTCAAATCAATCATGTATGACCAAATTTTGAATGCTAATAACTCGATGTGTACAGGTACTATTGAAATATGTAATACATCATTGGAAATCTCCATTGTTGAAGAGATTTTCGTTACAAATATCTATGTTTTATTTTGTTTATTTCGATAAATGCACATAAAATTAACAAGATGAAGTCATAGTTTTGTTCCATTATACAATGTTAGTTAATCAAGTCATTAATATCATTTTACTTTGTTTGTACCTGTTCTGTGAAAATCATCTTATTTTGTTTGTATCTGTTCTGTGAATATTATTTTATTTTGCTTGTGTTGTTTTGCTCTCATGTTGTTTCAGGCCAATGAAGATGAGCAACCACCACCTTCAACTCAGCAGTGGCAGAACCATCTCTAAGCAAACATCCAGATGATCGTCTGGTCATCCAACCAGTTTTGTTGCTGCATAACTTGCCCTAGACAAACTGCTTTTGAGCTTATGTTTGCATGGATTCAAAATGGTTATGGTAACCCGGACGGAGTTTCATTTCGGCTGGGTTTGCACTTCCTTCATACAGCTCAGTTCCATGATTCCTAGTTGGAAGGCAATGAAAACCACGGGTTCACAGGTTCCTTCAAATCCATGTGTCAAACTCACGGCCTGGCAATGAAAACCACAGGTTCCTTCAATTCATGTGTCAAACTCAAGGCCTGTGAATGAATTATATTTGGCCTGTGGGATGGTATTTAGTTGTATCATTATAACTGGCCTGCACATATAGTCACATGTACCACCATAATACTACAAGATCCACAATGCACTGCGAGTGCATTTGTGTGCATCGTCGTCTGTTAAGTATGCTGTAGCACAGCAAGCAAGGTTGTAATTTTAAAATTTGATCCAAAGATACCCGAATCTCAACTCCCATGTAAGCAAGAGACTTTTGTCTAGTCGCCAATCTTTTTCACTTACGGGCTCATAAGCAGCAGATTTTTTGTTTTCCTAAAAAAAACAGATGAATTAGCTGTTGTTTTTCTTCACAGGGCCCCAAAAGATTGTTGGGACCACCACATGACCTCACAATGCTCTCCAAAAATATATATCTGGAAGTACAAGACTTTCTGCATCTTTTGATGNTTCGATTAGCTCTCTTGCACTATCGGCTAAAGAATTTATGGCGAAACTATGCAAGCCACTTCAGTGGCTTTTGCGGTCCTTGCAAAGTCATTATAAGTGCCAAATAGCCAAAAGGATTAATCTTGACATAAAAACTGACCGAAATGGTTTTGTAACAATAAAACGATGATTGCAATCATCTTTCCACTTTTTTGAAATGCATTATCAACTCTTACTAATTATTTTTCTTAGTAGGGAAAAAATAGCCTATTGGTGCATCAAAACATCACCCAAACTGCCAAATTTAGCAGTAATAATTGTGCTAATTAAAGATATTAATTACATCCTTCATTGCACTTCTTCATTAGAACAGGGTTATTGGAGGGGTTTTATGTTAAAGTTAGAGTACATCAAGGTTCAGTGGCGTGTCTGTCAGTGTCTGCAACCGTAGTTGATGAAATCACAACAAATGCTAAAGCAGATTTGTTGAAGGAAATCCTATATGCAGATGACTTGGACCTGATGAGTTCAACCATCAAAAAATTAAGAGAAAAGTTTCACAAATGGAAAGCAGCATTTGAGAGTAACAGGATGAAGGTTAAACTAGGAAAGGCAAAAGTGATGGTTAGAAGATCAGGAGAGATGACAACATTTAAGATAGATCCATGTGGCATATGTGGGAATGGAGTAATGGCTACTCAATCTTGTCATTGTGCATGAATCATAGAAAATGGATTGAATGGAAGATGCACAAAGATCAAGAGAGTCATCCATAGTTTGGCAAATAAATTTGTGCTCAAAATAGGAAAGTTGTAGTAAAAGCAGTTGAGCCTATTAAAAAGTTATGGAACAGAATGGGCACGGTGAATTGGTTCAGTTGGTTAGGTGACAATATCAATGCTAGCAGAGGGTGTAATACAGCAGTAGCAGCTAGAACTATACTTGGATAGATGAAATGCAGAGAATGCAAATAAGTTCTAGATGGGAAAAAGTTCTCATTGAATATGAAAAAAAGGGTCTAATGGACATGTGTGAGATTGGCTATGCTGTATGGCAGTGAGACAGTGTTTGAGGGAGATGAGGTGTTAATTCTGAGGTAAACCATGAGAGATAAGTTAACACTTTCACTACCGGCTGACATATATATACGTTGTGTGAATTTGTTGTGTTCCCAGCCAACATAAATATACGTTTTTGTTAATTAAAAGTTCTTGGAAACATACAAATACATTCTAATACAAATTTCACAGTGATATTTAATCTAAAAATGTAGCCCTAAGCTGAGCTTATATGTAACTTTAGGTTTTGGAATGAGAATCCAAACTCTTTGTGGCTTAGAAGCTGTATAAATGCATGGTGCTTTCGAGTTGGTCCACCTAGGCGGGACCAGGGTCCAGCAGCAATGAATGTGATTTTGTGCAATGTAAATGCTTTGATATGCTACCAAATGCTAGGAAAACATGTAAGAATGTGCCAGAAACATTTCTGTAAGCATGTTCAGGCATGTTGATAAAGTTTTATTGTTTGATGCCAGTGTATACTTGCTTTTATTGTCTTAAAAAAGTGAAATTTTTGCAAAAAAGTGGCTCTGGTAGGCCCAGGCTTGTTGCAGTGATATGTAGCCTAAAATGTTTTGAAATTTATGTGATATGTTGACAATTGATTAGTGTAAAGGCAACAAAATATTTGCAAGATTTACCGTTTTAGCCTAAACCCAGAAAACACCCAGCAGTATCTGCCTTCTGCAGAAGCAGACAGCATTTGAATTTTCCACCAGGACCACTTGGGACCTGTGGATATCACCACAGGGAAAACACCCGGTATCGAAAGTGTTAAGATAATGCAAAACTGATAGACAAAAAACACTGATGAATTGATGAACATGCTGGGACTGAAANAAACTGTGGAAAATCTGGCAAAAGCAAGTAGGGTGCAGTGGTATGGACATTTTTTAAGAGATATGAGGATGATGCCCTAAGAAAATCGCTGAGTTTCAAGATGTAAGGTCAGAGAAAACAGCATTTTCTATGTATACCATTTGATGTGCATCATCTAACTTTTTTTATCAGCTCACTACAAAGGTCTGATGCTATCACAGGCTTACATATAAGGTTTACGTTTAAGGCTTACATATAAGGTTTACGATTTAGGTTTGGTTTAGGGTTTCTGGTTTAGGTTTTTGGTTTAGGTTCAGGGTTTAGAGTTTAGGGCAGTGTTTCTCAAAGGGGTGGAATCGCTCCCTTGGGGGTGATTTTGAATTACAAGGGGGCAAAAAACAAAGGGGCAATAGGGGGGTGAAACAACATGGAGGGGGCGAAAATGCTCAACCACTAATCGATCACTGAGTTAACTTCAGTTGCCTAATATTATGACTTGTTAATTTCTTGCAAATTTTGTTTTACTATGATAATCGTTTGAGGTTGTTGCTACAGCAATTTATCTGTTAAATTTTTACTCTGGATTGTCTATGTGCCCGGTTACAGCGTGGATAAATCAGGGCTGCAGAGCCGTCGTAAAAATGACACAGTTCCGCCTCCAGAGATGTTGGTTTTCATGAACAAGGCTCTGACTCCGGAGCTCTCTTTTTTCATGGCTCCGGCTTCTGGTCGTTTTCACACATTAACATTTTATTGACTTGGTGTGCCTCAAGTTGAATAGAAAATGCATTAAATCAAGTGCACAAAACTAAGAGAATACACCAAACCTTTTTGAGTAATTTAATCTGTTAGTTTTTTACAAGCAGCACTGTTACCATGAGGAATCACCGAAAAAACAACAATCACAGATTCAGACGATTCGGAGAACAGTCACTAGCAGAAACGTAACTCAAGATAACAGTAACATAAACAATTTCTGAAAAGGAAGTCGCTGGTTTTGCCGTCAATGACTGAGGACCTTGTGTTATTTCTTATGACCAGAATCAAGAAAATGGCTGTTTGGAAAAATACATTTGTGTCAGAGCATTTAAAAGTAGACCAGTCCCAATTAACCAAGTGTTTTGCACTCATTGCATGTTTTCCCTGTTGCAGCCTTGGTGATTTCAGCTAACAGTGCTGCCAAGGCAAACCATGCAAAGAGCGCAAAACACATGGTCGACTCTCATGTGCTCTTTCAAACACGCACACATTTGCATTAACACAAATGCAAAGATGTGTTTAAAAGCCCTTTGTTTTTAAAGAATTAGTATGAGAAAAAATTCACATTTGAATTTTTAAAAATAGCTGAAAACTTCTGATTTCTTTTCTTTTGCACTCAATATAAGCAGTGATGAATCGCAAGGAAAGCACCATTCAACACGCAAAACTTAGGAGAAAATAAGAATGATAGTCACCGTGCTGAAAACAGATTTTTTCCACAGATGAAAACTTCAAGAAAAGTTCACGTTTGTTTACATTGACTTTTATACCCTCCTGATAATGTACTGCTATGCAAAGCAATGCTAATTTACTACCAATTATTTATAACTTTCATGTTACACTACTGCTTGTAAACGTAATGTTTCCCAGTGAACTTTGCCAATAATCTGGAAAACCTTGCTAGCAAGCTTAATGGTTTCTAATAAAAATTCCTACTTTACAATGACATGCCGTGCATTTTACGCTTAAATCTACAATGGTATCATATCTTAATCATACTCCCTGCTAAGAGAATGACTACACAGCTACAAAAGCTTTGGATATTTTATTGTATACCTACTCATTATAGCTCTGTTCTTTTTAGATTGCTACACTACTACAGACCTGGTTTGATCATTCTGACTAGAAAGTAAGAAGCTGTGGCAGTTGCATTTTTTTTACTTCTACAACAGTGGTTCACAACCATTTCGCTGAAGGGAGCCAAATCCAGACCTAAGATTTTGTTATAGGGCCCACAAAAAAATTTTCCGCAAGTCAATTGACACGTTTTGTTTTATTGCACTATCGAAGCCTGTCACACAAAATATTAGAGGCGTCACTGAAAGACTGCCTAACGAAAGGAATCTTTTCCCAGCAAAGAATCAGACACCAAGTTCTTACAGAGCATATATTTCGCCTACGAAGTAGGCGTCGGAAGGATTTTTTCCAGGGGGGGGGCAGTAAGGAATTTTCCCAAAAATTTTTCCAGGAGGAGGCCAAAAGTGGTTTAATTTGTTTTTCACCCCTCGAAATTAAAAAAACAACCATTTTTTGCTAATATTTTCAAAATCCAGGGGGGCCAAGGCCCCTCCCTTCTGATGCCCATGTAGGCGTCATCAGCTCTTATTCAAATAGAATGTTACAGAAAGATAGATTGCTAAAAGCCGCACAAAGGATGTTTGGGAGCTGCATGCAGCTATTAGAACAGTGTTTGAGAACCATTGTTCAACCAATAACACCACGCCTGCCGGCTACGATGTCACAGCCTTACAGATTATTAAACCAAAGAAACATCAAAGGCTAGACCATGGTCATAACAGACCAGTTCATAACAGACCACATGACATGTGTGGATCATCCTGCAAACATCCCACTTTTGCGTTGCTAGTTATCTTTTTCGTTGCTAGTTATCTGCGTTGCTATTTGCGTTGCTAGTTTTCTTAGCAACGCAAAACTAGCAAATTGCTTGTAACAATTGCATTGCTAGTTATCTTTTTCGCATGGCCCTATCATTAACTGAAATGTGTCTT
>JGI24158J21664_10011897_pt1 | contig 11552 bp, 8 predicted proteins | sample Ectturendosymbi3_FD_21664 | JGI IMG/M metagenome (IMG submission 21664)
CCGGTGTCGGACGTTTCCGCTCCTGCCTGTACAAATGGGGTATGGCCTCCTCTGCGGCCTGTGAGTGTGGCGCAGAAGAACAAACCGTCGACCATGTCCTCCACTGTCCAATCCATCGATCCCCCACGGACTACACGGCCTGACGGTTCTGGACGATGAGACAACCGAATGGCTGCTCAACACCTGTCCCGATATCTAGGCGGGCAAGCAGTGGATAAAAGAAGAACTCGCTCAAACGAAAGAAGAAGAAGTCAAATATTAATGGGCGTGTCTCATTTCCCATAAGGAAACTAAAATCTAGAAAAACTTTCTTTTCACCAAATGCAAAGCAAGTATGCATACGAATATCGGCGAGATGATATTCACTTTTAAAATCTTCATTGGTTTCCAAATATTTTGCCATATCGCATACGGTTTTTATCAACTCTGTCGTCCAATGCTTCCTACTGGTTGGAGTATTCTGTTCGGTGTATTCTTGGAAGCAGGAGCAAAACCATCAAGAGAAATTCCGCATGGTGTATATACGTCATAAAACCAATTATTCGTTTTGTTGTGTGCATAGTTAAGACACGGAATTGCAAGAAAATGCAGGACTATTTCACCAAGTAACACCAATACCGTTGAAATATCATGGCAAACCAACGTAAATGTACTGAAATTGATTCGAAATTGCATGTTTCTTTCATCTCGTTTTCTAAATGAATGATGCTCTCGAAACCAGAGTATGGTGTAACCTTCTCAGCTACCGATCCCATTCTTCACCAAGTACACTGAGGCTGAGTTCACACATCTGCTGCATTAAATTATGTATGTTTTGGTTGTAAAGCACTGCACGTTATTGATCTCAGCTACTTTTTTCAGTTGCATAACTTTTAACTTTGATTGGTGAACATCTTTAGGTACTTGTGAAATTTCAGTCATTTTTACTGCACATGCTCCCTTAAAGGTTTGATTTTGTTGTTTTGTGATAGTAACAACGCTTGATACAATTTCGTATCTGCCATGAACTACGGCAAGTTCAAGAAAACGTTTGCAAACTTCCTCGAGATCTTGTTTGATTTTGTTGACGTTGCGCGGATTTCTTACCATACCGGAAGTCATTAAACAAACGCTTTGAATAAGACTTAGTTTGTCAGTAGTCTTATTTCCGTAAAGTACTCCCGATTTGCGAAGTGTCTTGGCCGATTCTTTGGAATCTATTTCTTTACCACTTGAGTACCACTGTTGTTTGAGTTTTTTAGCCACTTAAATTCATTCAATTCACACATTGTTGTGAATTAGTGAAAAACTCTCGGGTCAACGAAAAAAAGGTTTCACCTTTATGTTTCTGTGAAAAGACACATTAATTTAGAGGGCGATAGCAATGATGTATTAGTTAGTTGTCAAACCGGTCTTAGGCCTGAAAATTGCCGAATAAAGCATTGACGCAATGGTGAAAAGTTTTAAACCGTATAAAATCCAAAAAACTTATCAAATTATTTTCCTGTTAGGGCAATAATTGTTTTACTCTTTAAATTTCAATAATTAATTTGTCGACAGGTATATCGAAAAAATTTGTGTTTAATTTTACACAAACGTAAAAATTTTGCAAATTCTTAAGTATATGCGACTTCAAGAACCAAAAAATTGTTCTTTGAACATTCATGTGACAATGGGCTATTTTCTCATGTTCTCAAAATACAGAAGTAAATGAAAGGTTTACAACAAGCAAATGTAACTGTCATGATACAACACGTAATTCATCGTGAGTATGACAAATATTTTTTGTATCCTAGAGTTTCTGGTAACAATTTGAAACAATAGGTTGCCCTCCCAACACCGAGGGCTGCTGTTCTTCTGGTTTACAAAAATGGCAAATTTTCAACTTTGTTTATCATGTTCTATGTATGTTTTTGCCCGACATTTCTTGTCAGGTGTTGAACTGCTTTTAATCGTATTCCACAGTCTACACGAGGATTTGACGTTACTTTTATAAGTTAGTCTTTATTTATCAGGAGCAGAATGGATCGTCTAACTAGACTCTCTAGACTAGCACAACCCAAAGCAGATTGGGCAATTTTTGCGGTACAGTTAAAAGTCGGAAAAGCATCGCTCAAAGATATGTGCCTCCGGCAAATGTATTTTGGTAATCCAAATCATGTTGAGCGACACCTTGATTTTTCTAATAATTGGCCACAATCATTTGTATTAAGTTAAAATTTTTTCTCTCTTATCAGCAACTTTCAACCAACCTGTAAAAATAAAAAAGGAATTCGAAAAGGCACGAGCTGTAATCAGCAATTAGCGGGAAACCAACAACGTTACGTTTTTGTTTCAATACAGTAAGAAAAGCTATATTGTAAGACCATGAAGTTGAAGTCCTCATGCGATCTCCTATCTTGAAACTCTGTGGACTGCAGAGCAGGTATTGGCAACCTCCGGCACGAGTGCCACACTTGGCACGCCAAGCAATTTCTAATGGCACGCAGAAGCTCCATGCTTTACACATTGATTTAGCTATGATTCACACAGAAGGTATATTGACCTTGGCTTGTATAAAAACACGTATGTTTTTTGCACACTGAATGATTTGAAACCTGCATGTCGGCGCACAGTGCATAAGGTTACCTATCCCTGCTGTAGGGCTTTAAACAAGTTCAGACTCTACAAACTAAGTTTAACTGTTCTTCAACAAAAAGCGTTCAGAGTTATTGCTTGGTTGACAATATGTTTTTTTCATGAATTCCATTCATTTTTACTCCATTTGATACACTGAATATTACCTGGATTCGTAGTAGGCTATATTGCAAAGTTACGCAAATGCAATATTCAGTAAGTGAGAATTTGTTTATCAAGATTTAAAAACTGGAAAACGTAACAAGCAACGTTTAACGACATCGAAAAGTTAAAACAAAAACTGTTTCTTAGTGTATATTTTGCTGCATTTTTTTAAAGAAACTTGCTGCTTCCACATGCATTTTTAAAAGTGTTGTTGTAAGATATGTGGAAACGTCTTTTATCTAATGAAAGTAAGTAACCGTTTTGCATGGTACTTTGTTTGCTTATCCATCTGCTAGAAATTGCAGGGTAGTGCGTAATTTACTCGGTGTAATTTTCATGTTTGTGTTGTAGGCGTTCATCGAAGATTACTCGAGGTTTCAACAGAAAGTTGAAGAAATCGAACACAGAATAGCGACCATCGTACTGCAAGCCTTCAGCGATTGTTCGGGAATAGAGTCAATGTTTAAGGTCGCCCAATATTTTGATTGTGTTTCCTTCTCCCTGCCTGTGTCCTTTGTCTGACTCCGTCGTGATGACATACATTGTTGTCAAGAAGCAACGTGCTACGTAACGCGCTCGAAGCTGACGTAATGTGGAAGTTTTAGCCACGCAATATTGTAGCTCTTGTTTCTTCTGAATATAGAACCGTTTTCTCGTGGCAACCTGCCACAAATTCGCTACTGTAATAGCGTTAGATGCAAATATTGGAAAAGTTGAAGCGTTGGTCTTGAGTTCATTGAGAAAATGTCACTACGTTTTATTCAGGCTTCCGCTTGCCGCCAATTCTCGTTAAATACAACCATTGCATGTGATAAATAAAAAAAGAAAATTACTTTTGAGTTCAGCTGCAAAATTCATGGTTTTGAAAAGTGTTGACTGTCGATGCGCACTTGCCGAACCCAAACAAATCATATAGCATTGCAAAAAGTCCCTTGCAGAGTTTAGTCATTTTTAAATTTGAATATACTATATCCAATGAATCGTAATTTCACCTGTGTTTTTTCATGCATTTTATCTCTGATCATGTAAAACAGGGGTCTCCAAATCACCGCCTGCCAAGCCATTTCATCCGGGCCGCGAAGCCATTTTGTCAATGATGAAAAAATTATGTGTTTGCGAAAAAGTTGTTGATTTGGTTGAATGTAACAAACCCTGAAACAATCACATTACGTAAGATGTCCGGCTCTCGAACTATTGTGTAACAGCTTATGTGGTCCTCGGACATAGACGTTTAGAGACCCTGATGTAAAATAACAGCAAATCGTTTCCGATTTTTAGTGTTCTTCATGTTCATGGGTTTTAAGCGTTTGTGAACCTACCTTGCAATAACGAAGTCTTTTCCCTTTAGTTGTTGGCCATTCTTGGGCCATTGCGATCGCGACCTCGAATCCACAAGAAGACCGGCCACATATTTAGCGATCTGCTCGCGGAATTCGACAAAGAGCTTGACAGATGCAAGGTGCACACAAGTTGTGGTTTGGTTAACAAATATTGGTGAATGGTGATCATTTCTTTTAATACCGTTGGAAGGTTTATCGGCAAACACTGAATTTCGGTTCGGTTACCAAGAATTTGCAGCCAGTCAGCAAGTGCTACCGGTGTATTCCATTTTGGGGTGCACCACCGAAACAATTTGTGCCTTTTTTAGATTCTGTTTGACGATTTTGCAAGAAGTGCTGAAGAAGCAAACAACAAGAACATGCCGCCCGTTGCTGGAGCCTTGCAGAGAATAATGCAGTTGCGAAATCGCATTCAGATCTTGAAAGATCAGTTCCGTTTCTTCGACCACCCGTATGTAGTTAGATCCTGCTTCGATATTCTACGAATTGTAACGTTTGGTTCGCTTGAAGTGATTCAATAGTTTGTATCAATATAATTACCTTTTTGGAAGCTGCGGCTTTGTTTACTCATACAGTAATGGAAAAACTAATAAAAGTGCGATGAATCTGATTAATTGACATTTGTTTATTTCCATCCCTAGAATACTAAAGTCTGATGAGTCAGAACGTGTATTTGGAAAATACGATGAGATGCTTGGCTTGCTGAAATCGTAAGTTTTTAATGTGCAGCTTAATCCCTGTATCTATGATCAAATACAACTTTGCGATTTTTAGTACAACAGCGTTTTTGACAATTTTTCATCGGTAAATCATAGTGAAAACGAGTGTTGGTGAATTTTCCCCAAAGTTTCCGCCGTTTGTGATGATTAACAAAAGCTTCACTATGAAGTTTCAAATAATTTGGATTTCGACGCGTATGTCACGTTTCACAACAACACCGCATGCCACACCTACTTTTCCTAATGTGACCAGTTTGTAAAATTAATATCATTCGCGTTTAGGGATATCGGTGCGGCGTGTCATTTCTTGACTAACTGGATGATTTTACGGAAAAAAGGACTAAAACACAGACTCTAACCCAGTGTTTTTCAACCTTTTTGCTGCAGCGGAACCTTCCGCAACTGTTTGCGTTGCTCATGAACCCCATGCAATCATCCAAGTGTTTGTATTGCTATAAGCACATAGAACTGTGGTTGCGAATTTCGCAGGCAAGGTATTTTCGGTCTGTTTCGGCGGAACTCCTGGCAGCCACTCGCGGAACCCTGAGGTTCCGCGGAACCCCGGGTGAAAAGAACTCCTCTAACCCAATAACATTGGGCGCTCGTTGTGTTCAGTTCCACATCGCAAAAAATTAAATCATCCTCAAACAACTGGCGACGTCTGTCTTGATGTTTACTTCAAAATAATGTACATTTTAAACTAATGGGAATAATCTGCAACATATCTGGGTTGATGTGACGTAAAAATTTTTTCAATGATGTTTTACCTGTTTTACTTAACGAGAAAAAACTTCTAGGGCAGAAAAAATGTAGTAGTGCAACTTCTTTATCTTCGATATTTTATGAAATTTTTCACGAGCTACTGATATTTATCCATTGCTGTATATCACAAAGAGTAGAAGATTTAATTGTAGAATGTTCACGTTTTTAGATATGAGCAAGAAGCCTATGACGAGTGGCGGTCTGGTGCTGATGACCTGTGCAATGTGAACTTGGATCAACCTCTGATACAACGCGACAACGATTCACAGTTGATCACAGTCAACTTCAGTCGTGATGTAAGCAATGCAAACGCAGAGAAAACAACCGTGGAAACTTGCGTAAAGCTCACTTTACCTCTACAAATCTTGAATACCAAGAAACCTTGTTAACACTTGCGTGAGTGTTGTCCTTATGTTGCCATGCCAAAAGCTCTGGTTTTTCTACAGCTAGCGACTGTTCTGCGCGAAGTGAAATATCTCAGTACACTCGGTGTCGACTCGATCCCACCGAACGCTGCTTCCGTGTATGAGAAAAACGAGATTCTCTGGAGATATCACGCAAACCTGGAAATAACCGCTTCTCTGTACAACAAAGTAAGGAAAAGTAACTTCAGTGACTTGACTTATTTTGTGATATTTTTGTCACTACATCCCGGAGACAATTTTAATACACATTGAATAAATTCTAACAATCAACCGCAAACTTGAGTGTAGTCTGAAAATACAACCCTTTTTACGGGTTGACATTGTATCCGATACTTTCTTTTTGTTTCAAGATTGTGATGCGCTGTTGACATTCGTGTGGATTTTATTTGACTTTGATTTGCTGATGGTCACAGATCCGAGAAACGGCGTTGCCTGTGGAGTATCCTCTGATCGAAAACCAGTTGAGCAGAATCGATTCACAGCTAAAGGAAGCTGAAGACGGAACCAGGACGTGGAGCGAAGGAGGTTGTATGAGTTTGTTACTGGGAAATTGGCAAGAAATTTGTCCCAAAACAACTGCATCCCATATAGCCGTCCACGAACAAACGGCCCAGGGTATAAATCACGTCGGACGATTGCTTAATGCAGCTACACGCTATATATCAAGTTCTATTCGAATCTTAGGTGGTTTTAACGAATTTTGGTGTTGAAAGGCACGATGTTTAGTAAACTTGCTGCTTTTTTGATCAACAATCCAGCAGAGCAGAAAACATTGTTCTAAGGGCGAGAAAACCACGTTAGGAATTAAACGAGCAGAAAAAGTATTTAAAATAATCGCCCAAGGAATTGCATGGAAAAGCCAGTGAGCGGAGTTTTTCCTTCACCACCGGTTGTTTAGGTTGTTGGCAGTATTTGCCGTTGACCTTCCACTTTGTATTGAGGAGCGACTCGGTCAACCGTACCTTTACTTTAGAAACATGGGATTACATCAGAAAGTGCCGAAGCGCTGTCCAAGATCTGGAGTCGCGTTTGCAAAGATCAAAAGACAACATCTCCGCAATGCAATCCATTATGGATAAGGTAACGACGTATCGCGCAGTTTGCCTTTCTTTGCGATGTATTGAGCTGAAATGGTTTAACTGGTGCTCACTTGAAAAAATTTACTCTAAAAGCCGTTAATGCGACTGAACGATGTCAAAAAGTAGCAACTATAATGCTTGTCGGGATCAGTTGGGTTTATTCAACGAAATGTGCAAAATAACCCAAACCCGGACGCCCGCCAGATAACAAACGGAAAAAACAAAAGGACAAAGTGATTGCAAAAAGGACTGTTGTGCTTGTCACCAACACGTCAACTGATATTTTGAGAACGGAACTACTGTGTGTACAAAATGTGCAAAATCGCTTTGAGTTGAGAAAGGGTCAGTAGCAAAATTGCTTTGAAGTGACACCAACGTGTAGTTAGTTACGTAAATCTTTCTATATTTTGATAACGCATTCCTTTGCTGTAAAGCACTTGGGAATTCCCTTCTCTTGAGGTCCCATTGACACAAAGCTATGTACACGATTGTTATTCCGGAGATTATAACCGGCCAACTTTTTGCTTGAAGTGGAGCGAGGTGCCATTGTTTGTGCGCAAAGAAGACAAAAAAGATGTTTTGCTTCATCTCGAGGAAAGGCAAGAAAGACTCAAGAAAAGATTTGACACGATCCACACTGACGGAGAAACTATTCATCGTCTGGTTAAGGTCTGCTGCGTTGTCCAGTGTGATTCTAAATGTTGCGGGAAAGTTGCCAGCGGGGTCGTTACCAGTGCCGGAATAAGGTAGCGCGGGGCCTGTAGCATTTCAAAAGCGCGGGGCCCTAAGTTTAAAAAGCATCTCAGTACCTGCTAAATCATAAAGTGTATGGGCAAAGCATCCATGTTACTATAGCTTTACTCTCGGCATGCTCTCTCCAGTTCGCATCGTGACATGACAGTCTGAGTGTATAGTGCTGAACGCCAGTGTTGTCAGATGGTTGTGAACTAAATCCGTTAAATGGTGTCACAAAAAACTGCTACATTTTGCTAAAAGTCTTGTGACAAATTTTCAGCTAAAATCTGCTAAAAGCAGTGAAAGTCTGTTAAAAAATATGTTATTTGTAACATGATTAAAAGAAACCTATAAAGTTACACAATATATAAATTTTTCGTCTCGCACTCGCTTTCAATAAGCATGGGCTGAAAATGCCGGTTTGGCCACCACACTTTTCGGACCACAATTTTGTTTCAGTCAATATTTTGAGCTAGGTAACTGCAGTTTACCTAGTTTTTGGTATGACACACAGTTCTTGTCAAATGGTTGCGTGTTTTTATACAGTAGAGCAATGCTCAGCGATGAACAATCTAGGCATAGCTTCAGCCCTACAACTTTCTAAGACTGGTCTTCGTAACTTTAAACTTTGTGTTACATTAGGGAGCATGCAAAAAGTTCTTTAGTCTTATCTGAGTGCTTTTGCTACCAGCAATGCCTTTTAAGCTCACAATGTTTCGCTATGATTGCAGTATTGTAAACTTCACAAAAGGCTTTTCCTGAATCAGCAGGATAGGCAATAGGCACCAGGGCTGTGGAGCCGGAGCGAAAAAATTTTAGATGGTGGAGCCGAAGCCTGAAACTCGGGTTCCCGTTCAACCGAAATAGTTTGTGGGGCTAGCGAGTTTTACAAATACTGTAATACAATGGTTTTTAGTTTTTAATGGAGCAAATCGTTCTGGATCCGGGGCCAAAAACTTTTCGAGGTTTGAGCCCGAGCCAAAAACCTTAGATGCTTGGACCGGAGCCCGAAATTTGAGTTCCGGCTCCACAGCCCTGGTAGGCAGGCACTGAGTCAACTTAGTTCTGAATCTTGCAACCGTATGTGTCGAAACTTTTGGCAGCTTTGGTTTACCAGGAAGTTTTTTACAATACATTACCACTTACTATCGTAACTGAACCACCTGGAAATATCGTGCCGTGGGACAAAAACACATTCTACCAATGTTGTCTCTTAACCTAACGCGCTCACTAAGCCCACGATCAAATCATTTAGGCTTCACCAAGCCATCTAATTACTTGCTATTAGTTATTATGATATAAGTATCTGCTTGAAGCAGCTTCGTTGCACCATAATAAAAATTCTAAATAATTGCAGGGAGGTGGTTGTGCTTTGTCCTGGTGTTACCCAATTAAAGACGTGATAAAGGAAAGAAGTATATTTTTTGATGAAGAAGGTGTCAAATTTTCATCCTGAAAAACTGTTGAAACAGGTTTTTGGTCAGTAATTTGTTACCTGCTAAACAGGGGTGCAGTGCCAAAGAAAGAGATATGGGAACGCTGTTCCCACCACATCCCTGATTTAGGTTAAACCCGAACGCTAACACGAGATATAGCTCAGATGTCCTCACATGCAAAAAGCTTTAGTACTCCTTTAGTTCTGAGAATGCGTTCCCACCCTACCACACCCCTGCTGCTTAACCTGCCCCACGGCTGGTAGAATCCTGCTAGAAAATCAGCTATCTGCCAGATTGAATATTTTACAGTCAGCAGTGTGAACATCCTGCTGCATTTAGTAGCAAATCAGCTAAAACGGCAACATTGCTGGTCGCAATTTTATGTCTTCTGTTACGTAAGTGCACAAAAAGAATCAAACAAGAATTTCTGGACACAGACAGCATTCAAGTCACCACCGTTTCTTACTACTTTGGGCAAATTTACCAAAAAACTGACTTCTTACACTGAAAAAAGTCTTATACAGTATATAAGATTTATTGCAGAAGACCGTGGGCCACCAAAAGCGCGGCGGAGCCCGTAGCAATTGCTACATTTGCTACTATTGTTAATCCGGCACTGGTCGTTACGTGACATGAGAGTTATATGCTCATGTACACGAAAGTTGTAGTAGTTTCTGCGCCCCGTCACGTTTCAGTGAAACCCAATGTTTGTATGAATTCGTGAGCGACCGGGTGCAGATTCTTCATGGCAGTTTGAAAACATCGACTCTGCTTTGCTGTAGGAAAACGCCGAGCACCTGCAAGCAAACACCAGTTCCAGCGAATGGGAGAGGTATTTGGAATATGTCGATGAGGCTGTCGTCGATGGAATGTACAACGCTGTTCATTGCTCCTTGCGCTATTTGGAAGCAAACACAGGTGCTGTAGCCATTTTGAGCTCGCTCTTTAATCTTATAAAATTCCGGTGATAAATCTGTTGCTGCCACAAGATATGAAACCGTGCTGACAGCTTCTAAAATGACAAATCAGCCAACGTTACGAGTAGATCGTTTCTTTGAATTCAAGCCACGGCCACTTAGCACAGACTAGCCAATACTTGACGATCAAGCGGAGGTTATTAAGTCGACAAACTTCAGCACGTTTCACTTGTCATCAGACAATAACCAACAACCCCCTCCCTTCCTCGAGTGCCAGCTCATACTCTCCTCGCCGGATGTCGTGTTCGACCCCCCTCTCGATTCCGACATGAGGGAGGGATTTTTCGAGCTCGTGGAATCGATCGTCTCTGACATTTATGATGTAAGTATCAAATTTTTCATTGACCGTTTTCGAGACGAACTTACGTCTTCTCTTTCTGAAGTTCAGTGGACCATTGGACATGTGTGGTGGGAGGATTTTTTCCAGGGGGCCAACTGTAGATTTTTCCAAGTGGTGTGCAAAATCATTTTTCCTGGGTGGACAACCATGGTGAAATTTCATTTTGCCAACACAAAAGAAAAACATTTTTCTACAAAAAAATGGGTAAAAAATATTAAATTTCAAAAGTTTATTGGGGTCAAGACCCCCTCTGCACCCCCTTCCGACACCCATGCTACTGCAAACCATATTTTTGTCAATGCGCGCGAACATTTATGCGTTGACCTGAACAACAAGAAAAAGCGCCCGAACAGTTTTCCAAAAAACTTATTGGTGATATTTATTCAAAATGGTATCCATTACATGAGTCTCTGCAACATACCGGACTTATCACTGTCATAAGCCGGACTTAGTCTAAATCAGTGGTTTTCAACCTTTTTTGTTGTACCGAGACCCATTATAGCAACCCACATAATCAGTCGATCCCCAAACTAAAACTCGAATAAAGCAAATGTAATTCATCTGTGTACATAAAACATCTACTCGCGACACCTGCAAAAATGTTTCATGACCCCTCTGGGGGTCGCGACCCCAGATTGAAAAACTCTGGTCTAAATGAAGGAAACGTTTGGTCCAGACCGGCTATGTCCAACCCGAGGCCCGCAGGCCGCATGCGGCCCAGTCGAAGGTTTTGTGCGGCCCAGGAAGCTTTTCATTATTGTCTATGGGAGCTTTTCATTATTTAGAAGCTTTTCATTATTTGTCGAAAATCGAGACCTGCACGAAACTCTAGATTCGTTACCGATGAAATACTCAGAATGGGATGTCAATAAAAAATGTAATTTTATTGTAACGTCCATGAAATCTCTTGCGGATACACACATGCCTGTTCGGAAATACACGAAAAGGGAATATAAACTCAAACTAAAGCCATGGATAA
>JGI24158J21664_10011899_pt1 | contig 11552 bp, 7 predicted proteins | sample Ectturendosymbi3_FD_21664 | JGI IMG/M metagenome (IMG submission 21664)
CATATTTTTGTGAAGATAAACGGAAAGAGGTAGGCCTATTCGCGTACCACCTTGAAGGCCTTCGCGTACCACCATAGGCGTAGCCAGGGGGGAAAGGGGGCCATGCCCCCCAAATTTTTGGAAAATATAGTCATTTTGTGCTTTGAGAGGCGTTTTTCCAAACAAAATAGTGTTATTCGTCTAAAATCAAACATTTTGCCCCCCTCCCAAACTTTTGGGCTGGCTACGACACTGCGTACCACTAGTAGTACGCGTCAGTCAGTCCCTTCGCCACGGGGGCTTTGGTGGGCTGATTCCCCCCAAACAAACTCAACAAGCCCCACCCAAATTAAAATATGGAACATTATATATCAGTGGAATTTTTGTTAAATTTCAATGTCAAGTCCCCGCCTGCACAAACGCAAAGCCCCCTATTGGCGACTTTCTGGCGACGGTTCTGGTACGCATACCGCAGTTTGGGAACCGCTGTTCAACACACACAACGAAGAACACACCAGCCTATATCCAGCATTTTCATCCTAACAAAAGTGCGCTTGTTAAACACGCATTGAAGTTCGAACACCACATAACCTGGTCGGAAACTCAAGATTGTTCCGCTAGAGAATGAATTTAGAAAACGACGATTTGACGATTGACTGAAACGTTTTTCATTAATTCCACGCCGAACGCTATAAGTGAAAAGGTTCAGACGTTTTTCCACAAATATGCAAAGCAGCGTTTGGCAATACTCGAGTGAATGGTAGATTGTATACTTTTACTTCGTTTTAGTTCAGTTTACATAGTTTACTTTTATCACTCGGACTGTAACCTACATGATGTTGCAGGGAAAGTTGCTTTGATGAGGATATCCTTGCACACAGCAGAGCTCTCTTGTTTGAGCACAGTATCTTGACCTGTTTTTGAATGTGTTAGTCTGTTAGATTCTATCGCATGGAGGAAGTCCACTATGTTTTGACCAGACCAACTCGGGGTTTGGAACTGCCAGTGCTAAATTTGTCCCAGATGGCAATGAAGTTAGCTGCTTCTGGAACCAGAAGAAAACCTTTTCTTTTCTTGAGATGAACCTGACTTGACCAGAACACTGAACACTTCTGCTTCTCAAAATGCTAGGAATTAGTGATCTTGTGATAAAGTAAATTATCAGCAAGTTTATGACATTACAATAAAAGCCATGATGTTGATACCATTGTTATGGAGGCCAGCGGTCCCCAAACTTTTTGGATGCTGGGCTAAATTCCGGATTTTATCAGCGTCCGCGGGCCGCAATAATTTGCACATTAAAAAAACTTTCGGTTCCTGAACATCCCCTCATAATCTAATCCAGCGCTTCTTAACCAGGTGAATGGAATTTCTACAAGAGCAAAGGTGAATGAAAGAAGAGGGGTGAATGATCTTTTTGTTGCGAAGTTTTTGATCCTCTTGTTCTTGTCTTTCCACCCAACATATATCAGCAATTAGGAATAAAATGGCAAAGTGATGTTGTTGACTTCTGTGATAAGTTGTTGACTTCTTAGTTGTTCGATTGTTCTTGTCTTTCCACCCAACATATATCAGCAATTATGAATAAAATGGCAACTTCAAATGTTCTAGCTTTTTGTCCCAGAAGTCAGCAACTTATTACTTCAGGAAAACTATGATACAATAACTAGCTCTATGACCTCCTTCGAAAAAAGCTTCTGATCACCACCTGGAAAAATCCACTATTCCCCCCCTTGGATAAAATCTTTCAACACAAACGGTCAATCTGAAAATTTGAAGGCGAAATACTGTACGCTGAAATGCATTGACTCGTAGCTGAGCGTGGTATCGAAGGAAATACATCAATTTAATCCATCTGCCGTTCGAAAAGTTGATCACTAATGTTCGAGAGCAGTGCAGTTAATCAGTAACCAGCTTTCTGTTGTAAATATTTATAGATCGTTTTTTGTGGTTTTGTTATTGTGGCAGGAGTCTGGAGTTTGATTCTCACAAAGCCAGTCGTTACCGGCTTGTGTCTGATAGAAGTCTGATAGAAGTTGATAGAAGTCGCAGACATTCGACATTTTTACTCGTAATTATTAGCATTGACTGACATGTGACATGTCGTAATTATTACATAACTTTCAGACCTCACTTTGGCGTCCTCAAAATGCGTCAACCGGAGGCAGATGTCCATGACCCCTTGCCCTCCAGATAGGACACTGCCACTCAGGTAATTTACCATGACATCCAATGCAGCGTGTGTTAGTAGCCAATAATAAAAGGCCTCTGGTTACAAGATTTGATTGAAATGTACTTTTTGTAATTTTGCTCTTTGGATGCCCCCGTTGGATGCCTGGGACCGCCGCCCTTTCGCCCCCACCCTTTGCACGCCCCTGGCAACAACGTACTGCAAGTTTCATTGCTGCTCTAAAAGCATGCCCAATACAGCATATTGCATGCACTGTGAAGGCTGCATTCCCGTCCCATTGTGACGCAACTATGCAATGTAGCGGCGTCACAAAGACAAAGTTCGCAACCCTGGCTTTCTTAAAGTATTGTGAAGAAGTCGTGAGTCAAACCACACGCGAGACAGAAGAACCCCCTTGAATTTAATTTTTTAAGTAGAATATTTGCGTCAGACCCGTGGTCCAATCCCAAGGGTACTCGAATAAACAACACAATATAACAGAATTATTAGTCATACCGCAGTACAGAGCAAGTGTAAATAGAAAAGCACATGCAACACAGGGAGGTTACAAGCACTGCAACAACACACCAGGTCTAACTGCATTCACTCATCATGAAATAGTAAGCCAAAAGTAGGAAGAAAAGTGAAGACATTTTAACATCAGATTGTGAGGTAAAAATGGCTAAAATCGTGGTATGGGGATGCTCCCAGAAGCATTTATTTTGATGAATGTTTGAAAATATTTTGCAAGTAATGTTTTAGAGAAAACAAAAATAATGTGGCACCACGAAGCACACAGAGATGTAGATTTCTAGGCATAGGCAATGCTGTAGAAAACAGAAACCAAGAAAACACCAACAACCACTGCAATTGTTCACCGGCACCGTCATACAAATTACTAAGGTTCATAATTGCTCGCTTTGGAGGTTTTGCAAGTGGGTAACAGACATTTTGTAAATCGTTATTATTAATGTAGCATCCGCTGACTATTGACATTTCTCAATTATTATGTAACATTCCGGCCCGAATTTGGTGCTCCCAGATTGCTGTGCCCGAGGGTAGATGTTACCCTTGCTCCCTAGGTACGCCACAGAGGGTGCATGATGAGCGGGTAAAGAAAACCAGCGTAATAAACGTTGACCTGAATGTTGTTATTTTGTACGAAAATCGAAGTTTGTCCTGGCAAAAATGTAGTTGCTAGTCGGGTTGATAGTTGTTTTGAGCAGCAAAAGTTGATAAGCCTATGCGTTGTTGTCTTGGGCAATAAAAAGAAACGAGCAAAAAGAATATTACCCTGTCAATGACGGGAATAAAACGTGAAAAAGACCGTTAAATTTGCTGAAAGGGAAATTAAGGATGGTGAGAAATAAAAAATGGTTAGAATGGGAATAAAGATGTAAAAAAAGTAATTACCAATCCTTGTGGGGCATAAATGGTTTGAAACACAAACATCTTGCCATCTTTACGCCTTTGGTCGAAATACTCAAGAGACAATATATTAGGTGATTTCAATTTGGTCATAAGTTTTAATTCAAATTTAATCTGATACCTTGCAGACGCAACTAGTCTTATTACGTAGCATCTTTAATACTAATAGTACAATACATTGATTTTGTGAACGAAACCAAAAACCTCAACTGTTACTGTTAACACTATCGAACAGTTTACTGGGTGCACGTTCTGTTTAACCGCAATTTCGCAGTAGAGTTACAGACATTTCGAAATGTGTCAAAAATTTTCCTGCAACAAAACTTTTTCCGCAATTACGCTGTCTCGCTATTTCACAGCAGAACACTGAATTTTTCATCCTCTATGCAGTGCCGCTAAAGCGGGGCCTGTATGGCATGTTAACAGCGCGGGGCCCTGAGCTAAAAATACAGTTGAACAAGCGAACAACTGTTAAAATCCAAATTTTTGCGGGAATCCATGTGAATACCACAGGTATACTGACAGGGACGGCCTTAAACCGATGCAATCGATGCGGCTGCATTGGNCCACGCGCCTCTGGGGGCTCCGCGGCATGGCATTTGGGCAGGTTTTTTCATTTTTGCCAAATACTCTTTGCNCTCCGAGTATTGTAAAAATGGTTTATAAATTTTATTGTTAGCAAACAACTATCGCGTTTGAACGAACGATGAATTTCCTCAAATTATCGACCGTTGTCAAACGCGTTCAGCGTTATATCTGCGCTCCATGTCCCACTTTTTATGGATGGAACTTGGTTTTTAGTAGTGCCAGTTAAGACTGCAGTATAGATCTATAGCTATCGCAAACAAGGTGTGTAGTGATTCAACTCGCAATGTACAGGTCAATACGTGTGTCCGNCGCATTAACTTTGAGNACAGTTCAATAACGTTGTTCAATTCCCGAAAGATCCTTCTGTTTTGCAGAGCTCTTGGTTGGTTGCGGCTGCGGGTCATCAGCATTCTGACAAAGGCCTGCATTTTTGCTCCATTGCAGATTTAAACATAGGTTACATATTGTCAAAATAAAATTAGCTCTACCTCATTGAAACAAATGCCAAAGATGAGAGGTTAAACCCTTCGAAGCCAAAAATTTCATGCAAACCAGAGCAAAATTTTGTGAGGTGTTCACGCTTAAGTTTGTCTCCTTTTCTTTGTCCACAAAATTGTTCCGCATTGTTTGTCGGTTGTGCAAGTGCTTTTATCGTTTGCAACTCCACCAAACTTTCGTTGTGTTTTGCCTGCTTGTGAGCGTAAATAGGTAGAAAAAACACTACTTCTAAGTTCAGGCTCATAAAAGTCAAGTACACTTAAATTTGCCCTGCAGCTTGACTAGTGAAGGCAAAAATTGTGAATGTCATTCACCACACTAGTTCCAGTTTATCATGACATTGGGCGGCTACATGCTTCTATTTCATCAATCAACCATGCGCGCTATATATTGCGCTTGATAAGTGTTTGTACATCTGTGACCAGTGGCGTAACTAAAGGTTGGAGTCAGAGTGGAAAACTTACCTCAAAGGGCCCACTAGCCGACAGTCAGAAAAATACGTGAGAAATTATAATGAAGTCGAATGTGGATGTCTATATATTAAACCTGTAATCACCGGAAAACTGCGAAAAACGCAAAAAACAACAACCTACTGAAAACCAAAATAATACTAAATACGCTAAGTGGGGGCCCAGTTTTTACATTGAGCTTGCCGGGGGCGGCGGTTAGCACCTCTGCCCCCTGTCAGTGGCGCTATTGCCTGTGACGTGATAGTTATAAAATCGTTGTGCATTGCGTTGCTAATTTATCGCGAACAGTTTGCATTCCAAGTTTATGCATTAAGAATAACTATAAAATTGGTCTTTTGGGGAATTTTGGGCGGATGCATGGGTTGCTCTCTTGTGAAGTATGGTTTCTTCGTGTATTGCGTCATAAAGCGGATAATTGATCGTGCGCCTAGACCAGTGTTTCTCAAACTTTTTTATGCCATCGCCCCCTTTTCACCCTCGACACGTCGTTTTCGCTCCCTAAGAATGATAAAGCAAACACAAGGTAGAAAATTTAAATAATTTTATTTAAATCAAGTATGAAATAGCTCAACCAATCCATTAGATAGCTGACCTAAGCAACTATATTACGACACTAAGATTACGTTCAGAATTCTTGTGAAAATAATCCACACCGTAGCCGGGGACATATACGATCCAGGATAAAAATTTAACGGATAAATTACTTCAACAACCTCCAACGATGATCATAGTAAATTAAAATTTGCAATAAACTAACAAGTCATAGCAGGGGTACTGGGGTTAACTCAATGATCGATTAGTGGTCCAGCATGTTCGCCTCCTTGTGTTGTTTTGCCCTCCTATCGGTCCGTTTGTGTTTTTCACCCTCTTTCCTCTCAACATCGGTCACAAAGGGAGCGATTCCGCCCACTTTGAGAACCACTGGCCTAGACGTTACTTTTATACAAGAACGCGTCTGCGCTTGTGGTTAGTGCAAGCGAGAAAGATAATCCGTTCATATTAACAGTTTTCTCCAAGTCAGTCATTCTTCGAACGANAGTGCCGTTCAACACGAATGAAGTAATTGCCTTGTANGTTCAATTCGCTTGTCAGTTCGGTTTGATTGGCGTAACTTTGCACTTGCGCTCAGATATCCATCGCAGAGCTTCCTTCACAATTTTCGCCTTGATTACAGCTGGTAGCGGTACACTATCTAATGTCTACCACTGCAGCATGCCATTATTCGCAAACATGGACGCACCTAGGGACACGTGAGCCACGCCCCTCCAAAACCCAAAACAGACACTGTTGATACATACATATTAACTCCAATAATTTACCGTCTGTCTTGATATTCATATAGTTATTTTGCTAAAACATCATCAAAAAGGTCGTAGCATGACGTCATAACACCACTGCTCCAAGGGGCTCCGCAGCTGCCAGGGCCGGCGCTGAAGAGGGGGATTTACATTTGCGCAAAGGGGCTTCACATTTTGAAAATGATATATTATTTATAGTGTTTCATATTTCAATTTGGGGGTCTAAGCCCACCAAAGCCCCCCGTGGTGACGTGACTGGTCGTCGCTGGTTAAAATACATCGGATGAGTACAGTTGTTGCTTAATACGTACCTCACACTTCTTGACAGTTGAACGGATTCGGCTGTCTTTAGATGACTTACTTTGCTTAAGCGGATCTTGTACAAAATTAAAACTCAGCAGTAACGCCGTGCATAGTTAGGTTATTGTTGTCACATGGGACAGACATGCGCAGTGGGTTGAATGGGAATTCAGCAATCGATGGCAGGGGTGAATGAAACCGAAAAAGGTTAAGAAGCGCCAACTTAAAATACCGAAGCAACGAAAGAAACCCTACGGCTAAATAGGCGTCAAGCTCGTTGCTTCCAAAAGGGGTAAGAGCGTTGAGGTAATTTACTTTGACATTCTCCTTGCGAGATAGACCGTATCAGTTGCTATATTACAGGGTTTGAAAACGCATTTGGCATTTCTACGAGCATTCTAAATACTGAATGCCCCACCCCCACCAAATTGCAATACATTATTGGTCAGTAAACATTGCACTCTCCGTTCCCCTTTAGTTATTCGATTTACACCTATTGCAAACTCTTCACCTTGTAAGACTGAATACCAACCACTGCTTCACCGCATTTGGAGAGGAGGTACGGTTTTCGCTCTTGGCCAGCGATTCTCAAATGGGCGGAATCGTCCCCTAGAGGGCGATTTTGAATGGCAAGGGGCTAACAATACAAAGGGAGGCGAAAATGCCCAACCACTAATCGATCATTGAGTTAACTTGGGTAGTTTAATATTACGACTTGTTAGTTTCTTTGCAAATTTTAATTTATGATGATATAATCGTTGGAGGTTGTTGCTAAAGCAGTTGTATCANTTCAATNTTTTTCCTCTGCATCGTCTATGTGCCCGGCTACAGTGTGGATAATTTTCACAAGAATTTTGAACGTAATATTAGCGTCGTATTACAATTGTTCAGTTCGGCTATTTAATACTTTCTTTACATAAAATTCTTTAAATTCACTACTCAGGCTTGGGGGGGCGAAAACGACGTGTCGAGAGTGAAAAGTGGGCGATGGCATAAAAAAGCTTGAGAAACACTGCTCTGGCCGTCAACGGCCAGAAGCTGCGGAGTTTCACCCCCCTACATTATAGACTCACGAGTAAAAGCTTTATTTTTGAAGTAAAGAGGATCATAGTCGCTCCTGATTCGACACTTACGTTCCACAGAGTCAAAACTCACACCTTTGACCCAGGCCCGTCGCCAGGATTCAGCAGCAGGGGGGGGCACATTTTTAAAATACAGCATTGGATGTATGCAGCAACCGAGGGGTCAGACGTGAAATGGGGTGCACCGACTTCAAATGGGGGGGCCGGACATCACTGGCCCCCCCGCTGGCGACGACCCTGCTTTTACCCTTTCTCTCAGCCTGATATGCAATGATCGATGGCAGCAACCGAGGTTTGACGAGTGCGGAAAATTTTAAGCGAGGAAACCCAACGCGCGCGTCTTTGCGAACCATTGAGATGCAAAAAAGCGCTGCACGCACGAGAAGAAAATCATACGCACATAATACGAGACAATGCGCGAAAGAGAAGAGGTCGCCGGAAGAAAAAAAAGCATAAATGATAAAGTTCTTATTCTTTTGCATAAAAGCGGTAACACAGGCAAACCGGCCACAGATGATGGTAACGTGGACGAGGAACTCGTTCTCACTTCACTGTGCGAGTGGGAAGCGTCAGCGACTGCTGGTTGTCGACGGCGCTGAGATGGTCATCTCTTACAAGATGACAAAACCGCTCGCGGATAAAGCTAATTCGCCGCGCACGCGTCGCCGTCGCCGCCGCATCGGACCTGTAATCTCGTGACGAAATCGATTAAAAATTTGACTCGTGTACGAAGTAGATTCGGCGAAGTCGTGTTATCGTTTTGACAACTGCGACGAACTAGGGATTAGTAATACCTTAAAGTTACTCCGATCCCAGCTGAGACAGGGAGCCTGGCCATTTCCTTTTCAGTCCGCGCCAAGTTAATCCTGCTGGAGCTGATTGTCTTACTTGGAACTTGAAAGAGGGAGAGAGGTATCTTTCGAGCAATTTCCATAAAAACAGCACGCAAGTGTTTGCATCGCGGAATATCGGTTTTTGTCCCAAAACGCCATGTCGAGCACCACTGCATATTGGCGTCTGTCAATCGGCAGCGACATCGGGCAAGCAATTTTTGATACGACCGGATTGAACCGGACCGAGCCACACGTTCAAGTCAACTGCTCAGCAGACCGGATCGCGAGCGAAGTAAAAAAAATTCATTTTTCTGTTCGTTTGTTTTTTCGGCGCAGCCGGTCAGGATCGCTTTGAAGAGTGGCGGGATAGTTGATGAGACTGCACAGTAAAAAATTCATGACAAAGCGAGAGACCAACGACATAAAAACCAAGCTTCGAAAGTACAAACAGCGCAGAAAAATGAGATGTGCTCTTGTACAAAAGTCTTTTACTGCGTGTACCTTTCGGTAAAGCTTGGTTTGATAAAACAAAAGGAACAAGGCGACAGGATCCATTGTTCAAATATTCCCAAGAAAAGCTTTACTTAATTGATTACGCATCTGCAGTGGATTAATCACTAAAACGACAACAAAACGACTGTACGAACTTTTTTCACCATACGAAATTTTTTAAACACAAACCACGTGAGAGCCAGGTCTCAAACAACAACAGTGAAGCAAGCACATTGACCAGATTTCGCTTTTAACTGTACCGCACAAGGTACACAGATGGCGTTCTTTCAATCGAGGGTTACGTTTCTCGTCTTGCCGAAGATCGACAGTTCATTTCACGTCGCAATACATGAAGTGTTGCGTGATAGCAACAGTTGCACGACAGTCCGTACCACACACACAAACACGCTCACACACACGCGCGCGCGCGCACACACACACACACACAGATAAACATAGATACGCGCACACACACACATAAACACACAAACATAGATACGCGCGCAAACACAAGCACACAGTCACACACACGCAAGCGCGCGCGTGCACACACACAGACACCCAAAGGTACGGTCACACACACAAACACAGTCACACACACTGTGCAATCTTGTTCCGGTAGGTGGAGATCAATGCGTCAACCGCGAGAAGAGAATGCGAAGGAACGTCAATGGAGTTGAACATCGCCGACTGCACAGCAAACAAAAACGATTGCTCTCGACAGATCGCAGTCTGACGCGCTTGGACGCAGGCCCCCCATTGCCAGGCACCGCTTGGCCTCCGTCCTGAAGACGGTCGACCGCTTTGCCCCCCAACACCGTCAATCGGGGCACTGCAACCGCTTGCAGTGTTCGCTACGCGGACTACGCCCTCGCCGCACGCGACCGGATGACATTCCTCGGTCAAGCACAACTTGCCGAAGCGGCTAAAACCGGATGAAACTAGTTACGGTGACAATTAGCTTGATGATTTTAGTCGTTTTCTCGGAAGTCCGGACGGCGGTGGCGACTGAACGGTCGCTAGGGCCCTGAAAGCATCGGCGACGAGGTTGGAGTGGGAGTGGACCATTACTTTGAAGCCGTTCGTCTCCATCACGTCCAGGGCGTGGCTGCGATGTCAAAAAATGGTTAGTTCAGTTGGTTGGAGTTTATTGGGGGTAACCCACAAACAGGGGCGGATCCGGACAGAGGCGATCGTCCCCTAAAACCATACGCAAGTCACTTTAATTACCATAATTTTGTACAATTCGGCAAACAGCATTCGCGATGTAAGGCCATTTTGTCGTCCATTATTTTGTCACACCAGTGTGGTGAAGTACACTTGATCTCTCCTACAGTAGCGAAGCCGTAATGAGACTTGACTGCCAAATNTTATAGAAATCGCCCCCCCTAACCTTACTGGCTGGATCCGCCCTTGCTCNTAAAGATAAACAAGATACGGCAAACGAGCAAAAATAATATACATACGAAGCATACAAGTACAATGACAGATAGGCTTCCAAGTTGAAACAAGATTAAATCGTAGTTCACCAAACCTTGGTCACGCATAGAATAGCATCTCAATCAAATGGCAAATAAACTTAACCTAATCACAGCAACATGTCTGCGCCTTCCCAGGGCACCTACTGTAACATAGCCGGGTGGTTTTCTAGCTAGACCCCCGCTAGGCTCGTGGTTGCGCAACATTTTCAGCTGGATTCCACGATAAATAAAAACAAAGCATTATCTTGACGCATCCTCTTCCTTCGCAGATGCACTACACTGCAGGGAGTAAACTACAGCTTTTCAATGCATTGTTTGTCACGCAGCGGCCATCGATGCTACCCTGCTGTTCGCTTTGTTGAACGAGATTCAAATAAAGCTGCTTGCCAAGCCGGCATCCGGTTGGTCCTGTACGGCGGTTTTAGATTATATGATCACGGCGCAACCAATCGGCATCAGCCCGGTCATGCGCCAGTGAGCAAAGCGTGACCGACGAAAGAAAAGACTGCACATTTCCGGTAACATACTTGTTTATGAAATCGATTGCCATCTCTCTCAGCTGTGAGGCGCTGTGCAGATCCGCTAGGATGAGGATCTCGGCGACGTTGTCGACCGACAGGTTCGAGCACAGGGACTCCTCGCACATCACCTTGAGACGGTCGAGAGCGTACTGCAATCAATCAATCAATCAATCAATCAATCAACAGCTTGTAACATCAAGCACGTTGCCTTCGTGACTTTTGGGTAAGCTTAAACCTACAGGGCACACTGGCAGAGGAAAAAGAGAATATTAAATATTGCAAAGAAAAACTTGCGAGCGACACAAAAAATTGAGTGACAAAAAATCTTGCTCTTTGCGAAGGGTGGTTTGTAAACGCTGATGAACTTGGACTCGGTACAGATTTAAATCCTGGTTCTACCAGTTATGCCCAG
>JGI24158J21664_10011900_pt1 | contig 11550 bp, 7 predicted proteins | sample Ectturendosymbi3_FD_21664 | JGI IMG/M metagenome (IMG submission 21664)
ATCAACCTTTCAGACTCTTCTGCAACTCAGTGGGTTTTCAATTTGAAAAGTCAATCCAAGTCTTAAAGAATCAAGTTTGGAATTTTGATGTAATGTAGCATTGAATAACTGCATGTCCTTAAAAAAGCAAACTAGTTGCATTAGTAACTGCAACTGAACTACTGGCATTGGTATGAAATGTAACACCTCAACTGATTTGTCAATACTCAGTAGCTCCATATCAACAGTTTAAGATTGTCATGCAGAAAGCACAGTTTTTCTGCATTTTCACCAAGTAGCCCGCAGTAAGTTAGCCGGTCATCTCCAGCCTAGCCTGAACAAAAGCAGGACTAGGCTATAACCGATTACCGCCCGTCCGCCAGAAGTAAATCCCACAAGAACAAGCCACCATGACAGTAGCTAAGGTGCATATGTGCGTATTACGCATCCGATGATTGTGCAATAATGCCGCGGTAGTTCTGATACAATCACAAACACTGCGCTTTTAACTTGCGTAAGTTGCGTTGTTGCAAACACTGCTTTTGCTCGTCGTGTTTATCAAAAGGACAGCAGCAATTGTGATGCAACAAGGAACACTGACCACCGCGCTGCTATCGGACCAAACGACAAATCACCACTTCAAAGTATTTGTGAAATGCTGGAGTAGCGCTTACGTAACTTGTGCCACGTCTACAAACCAGTACGTTGCAACAGCTTGGATGGTGAGATCACAGTTATGATTCTCATGCCTCCTGGAAAATGTCGATTAACCTAACCCAGGAAGACGATATTTCAGCTTGCGTATAGTATAAACCAGCGCGCAAGGCCCAACAGATGTTACGTGCAACTGCTTCACAGGGACAGTTGTCGTCACTGGTGAGTAGCGATTGCATTTTTAATCATATTCATAACATCACCAGTGTTGCTTACTAAAAATTAATGTGCGCTGAACTAGGCATCGACTGGACTTCTGCACCTTAAGTTACGGTCAAACTTTTCGTGCTGCGAAAAGTTCGCGAAGTACAACGGGAGTTTATTCGTACACAACACCTGCACGCGGTAGCTTCAAGCATTGCGAAGCTTCCCGATGATGCTTTTGTTTCGGCTGTGACGGCCGACGCATGCTCCATGGTTNATCTTGTCTGTTTGTTTATGAAACCGCACCTGCTAGCGTTGCTGTAAGATAACTGTCTTGACTGACTGTGTTGTGCTGTCTTGCGCAAGTTNTCTGGATGCGTGAGAAATTCAACAGCGTTTTGTGAACACCTCCTGAGGCCGATACAATCGGCCGTTTTGGCCGATACCGATATAACGGTAAAATCCAAATATCGATCTCTAAATATTACAATGTTGGGCAGTCTAACCACTGTAAGGTAAACAAACGAACACTACGATGCCTTGCACATGCATAAAGAAATCAGCACATACCCGCAAAGAAATTTGTCACTTGTCCCAATTTTGCAAATTTCATGACATTTCCAATGGCAACTTAGAAAACGACGTTTAAAATATTCAACAAACAACTTCCTTTTCATCTTACATTGGAATCAGGGCCAGATTTAGCTGATGCGAGGCCCTAGGCCAGGAGGAGGCAAATAGCGGCCCGCGTGCCAAATGTGGCCCGCCACAGCGTTTTCAGTGGCCCACAGAAGCATTCAGGAAAATCTTCAAATATGAAATTTCCTCCAACTTCTCATAGTAAATATTAGTACTGAAGCTATAAACCGATACTGGTTTCTATTTCTATAAGAAAGTACGGCTCCCCGCTAAATGCGGCTTTCTCAAAGTAGCTCCCGAGAAAAAATAATTACCCACCCGTGCCCCAGGCTAATCCATTCGTGAAGCCCCCTTTCCTATTGTTACGATTCGGGAAAAGTCGAAAAGCGTTGATGAATCTACGCAAAAGCGAAGACGACGATATGGACGCTCTCCAAGTACGCTCTATCAAAAATTTCTTAAATCCTTATTAGATGCCTCGTGGCAATTACCTTTATTGCTGCCCGCGATGCAAATCGTTCTAGGCTGGCGGGATCGAGGAGTTTTATCTCCACAGGCGAAGCAACGGTAAAACGTCACGACAAAATATTTGACCAAACACATAGCCTCCGTATTGCATAAGTTTCACATTTATATTTTCTCACCTGTGCTCAACAGCAGCATCCGACGTATAAAATTTGCTAAAATAAAGCACTCTCTACATATGTGTAGTGCAGGTTTTTTGAGGCGTTTTAGGGACCCGAATCGGGTCCCTCGAATTTCAAATCGGGTCCCTAGAATCAGAGAAAATTATCATCGGTTCCCTAGAATAAGAGAAATCGGGTCCCTACAGATCCATACAGGGTTCCTAACATTTTCCTTGAAAAAAAACGGTGTAGTGGCATAAAAGCGTTAAAGCGCAAGGTAGCGGGGACCACACTGCGACTCGTTTACCACAGTAGTGAAAAACTCGCACATACAATTATTTATAAGCGACAATTGTTGCTCTTCCCAAAATAGGTCAAGTAAAGCACACCCGGTATTTTGCAACTGCTGGATTCACAATTCGTTCGCTTCTTACTTCTTCAGGCTGTAAATAATCAAAGGCAAAAAAATCATTCAAAGGATATTAACTTAAAACTTCGTTTATGATGCCATTATTTAAAAAGGTATTAAAGAGACAAAAGCCTACAATCATCAGATTTAGTAAGATTGACTATATAACACAACAAACAACTAAAAATTTTTTATCCTGGTCTTCTTCATAGCAAAATCATCGATGGGTTCATTAAAATTTGTTTGCCTAAGTACTTCACGTTCAATGCACAGAATGCTCAGTGCGGACAACCTCTCCTGGGACATTGTCGCCCTTCATTCATTTTTGATTCTTTTCAGTTCTGAAAACGACCTTTCTCCTGAGCAGTTAGTCACCATCAAGCTAAGAAATAGCCGCAATTATGCTTCTACATTTGGGAAGGCCATTTCAATTTTTTCTCTGTGTATAATTTGATAGAGATCTACATGAGACAGAGAGTGCATTTCTGATAATGCGAAACACAGTTTACAGCGTCAAGGCAGCAATCAACGGCCGAACGGCCCACCAAATTCAGAGTGGCCAGCACATGGAATAAACCTTACAAATTTGTTATTTTGGATGATTCTTTGCTGCATGCCATTGTACCTATCACTATCAGCCATGTTAGCAACATTGTCGCAAGACTGCCCTCGACATTTTTGTGAAGTCAACTGCAAGTTCAGAAGTGAAATACCTAAACACTAGATCAGCCATGCTTTCTCTCGATTGATCTCTTAGCTCAGTAGTTCCCAACCGGGAGTCTATGGACCCCCAGGAGTCCACAGAAGGATTTTTGGGGTTCCATGACCTTCATTTATATACAAGGTGAAAGCAAAATAGCAAAATGCCCAACTACGCGTCGTGGTGGTCTAGCTTGCAAAAATCAAACTGAGCGCAACTCTTTTTAAGTAAAATCCAAGCCATAGGTCGGCACAAGATCTCTCCTATAGGAACGCACAAGTTTATGCACTTCATGCAAGCAGGTACGCAAGTTGTGATTAAAATAGTTTAAAACTATTGGCCACAGTTTACAAATTTGGGCACCTCTCAGCAAACTCCTCGCCCCCGTTGGTGTCATGCCGGTTACGGGTTTTAGAAAATATATGTCACGATCAGCAGTAATATCCCAGTTACGTTCACGCAAAGTTATGAAAAAATCTGGATTCAACTTTTTCAGCAATTATTGGTATTCACAGCAAATCAACGTGACAACTTCTCATAAAAATCAGTTTTTTTAAAAGGCAAATATTCGGCACTTGGTATGGACCTGCAGGGACCTGATTTTTCTGATTCCAGGGACCTAATTTTCTCTGATTCTAGGGACCCGAATCGGGTCTCTAAAGTACCTCAAAAACCCTGTAGAAATGTTAAACACGAAACATTATGTTGCTAAAGTTCACGGTTTGATATAATTGTTCAGCAAGTTCGTTTGCTTTCAAGATGGTTAGTGAAGGTGGAAGGGACAGTTTGCTCGATGCATATCATCAATCCAAAGAAATATCTGACCATCCAACTCTGTAAATCTGCGGACAGACGCACTAACTTTTTTTTGTGTGTGTGGCTCCAGACAAGAGCAGAACGTTTACGCGTAACTTCACGCTTCACACAGACTTTTCTCACAGCAACCTCACTCCGTACTGTCGTGCGATGTTTCGTTCAACTTGGATCAGTTGGATGGTTTGGCTCTCACTCAACTTAGATTCTAAGTCTCGAGTCGAATCGAATTCCAATCTCTGTGACTCAATTAAAAGATTGGCTTTGCCTAACATTGTTTGTGAAGTGCTTGTTTAAAAGAACAGTTAGCTTCAGTCAAAGCATCAATCAGTCTCCAAGAACATTAGCCCTAATGATCAGCATCTGTTTGCTATTGCAGTTGAGTTAAAAGCACAACTGCTAAGTTCGCACCTACCACAAACACTCGCACAAACAGTTCAGTTTCAAGTTGCGAACTTAGCCGGGAGATTTCTGTATAGCTTCCCTCTTGATGAGTATACCTGTAGGCGTTTCGCGATTAGTAAATTCGTCAGCAGTTCGAAGAAAATTAAACGTCGAAACAAATTACAACTAAATGTATCAAAAGAGCTTTGCACCATAAAAACAATAACAATGATAGTACTTCTCAAGCTCAGAAGCACTGCTTATTATTAGTTATTGTTGCACCAGACTTTCAATGATATCTCACTCTGAATCAAACTACCCGAAATTAACCAGTCTCTGCAGAATTATTTTAGTTTCAGGGTCAGGCACTGTTGACTAAAGTCAGTCGCTCTCATCATTCTTAGAAGGTAAGCGTATGGAAAGTTGGATACTATGTTTTTATTGTAGGATGCTGCTAGCCGCACGTACACGTACATCTCATCTACAGTATACGGTGATGCCAGATTATTTTGCAAAAACAAGCAAGTAAATTCGAAAATCAAGCCAAAAATAGGTAATTTAACCGAAAACAAGCCCAACATGTGTTGGCAGGAAAATTCAACAAAACGAAAAATCAGCAAGAAGATTAAATAAAAAAGCAGGGAGGCAAAGCCGAAAAAACAAGCCCAAAATGAGCGAATTTTCATAAAAACAGGCCCAATATGCCTTTAGCAGAAAGTTGAAACAGCAAAAGTGCCATAAAATTTGAAAAAAAGCAATCCGCAAAACAGAAATCCGCAAAAAACAAGCCCAAAAAACAAGCAAATTTCAATTAAAACAAGCCCAAAAACAAGCAATCCGCAAGTCTCCAAAAAAACCGCAAGACCACAAAAAAATAAGCCCAAATTCGCGGGAAAAGCGCAAGGTTGGCAACACTGTTTGTATAATAACGCTAAGCTTTCGCCAGGTGCATGTTAAGCGTAAACGACCACAAGTTCTTTCGCTTCATTCACTCGTAACAATCGGTATCATTCAGCAAAGATAGCAGCAGAACGATGAGTATGACGACACTATAGCTTACTATGTGTCGTGACCAGCAGATACTGTTGTAAATTCATGGAAACCCGTTAGAAGACACTGGCGTTAACAACACGAAATCTGAATGGGGGGATAAAACTAAATTTCATGAATAGTTAAGATATAAATTGTTGACAAAAATTTATCAAACTGATCTTGCATCGCCAATTGACCTCATGCGCATCGCAGTTTGCTGGAGGCCCCTTCAGATCTTGAGGTCCCCTTAGATCTTGAGGCCCTAGGCTTAAGCCTATATAGCCTGTAGGTAAATCCGTCACTGACTGGAATGCATACTATTATCACACCAGCAAATTAACACCTGCGAAAAACAATAAAGTACGAAACAAATACCATTTATGTAAAACAACGACACTCTACAAACAAAAAGTCAAATTGTTGAATAGCATATCAGACGAAGTAAAACCCAACAGCTTTCAGCGATTTTTCTTTCACTAAAAAAGGCTTCGAGAAAAACCCGCACGATCTTACAGTTACACCAATGCTGTATCAGTAAATATAACGTCCTAAGTTTTGCAAAAAAATGATTGCGTTTCGCTTTGTTCATGGTTTTACCTCAACAACAATGAAGTTAAATGTTGCCAATTGTAAATGCAAACCTGTTTGGTCATTTTGTTTGTCTTTCGTAGCTCAAATTTGAATTTGATCCAGTGATAGAATGTAGTGCTATTGGAAGGACTTACTTACGGACTAATAATAACACTTGCAAATGAAATGCCTTTGCCTTGCCTAGAACCATGAAACTACGTAAATGATTGTTTTCATTTAAAATGTTGAGAAGAATGGAGGCCTATGCTTTTGCATTGCAAATGAAACCTCCTCAGTCAGACTTTTTCCCACAAATATGCAGATGTTGCATGGCTCTCGGCGTGAGTTTGTATCAAGACGGGGAATGATGAACCGCAGCTTTGCAAACAACTCAACAACTATAAAATAGCTATGGGAAGGACTCTAAGAGGATTTCATCCAATTATATTGCTTTCAGATTTTAACAAATTTCCTCGATTAGGTATAGCTCTGAGAAAACTGCAAAGGCACTGCGTATGATTCAACGAATTTCATGCACGTTCTGACTGATTAATGCCTGCTTCAGTGGAAATGAAACTTAGTTCGCTGATCGTTTATTGTTGCCCATTATTGAGCTTTGCATCCTAAAGGCTCGTTTTTGAATGCTGGTTTTCGCGCGAATCTGTGACGTTGCTAACGAATTTGTCACATTTCTAATATTTCTAATTGCTACATTTATTTCAACGAAAGGGGACACAAGCTACGGTGCTTCGGGAAACATAAGCACTGGATCTGTTGGCAGTGGCTCTCAAGTTGGGCATGGCAACGAGTACAATTCTCAGTCAGGTATTAAATATTTACTGCCGTAAATGGACGTCTGTCATCACATTTGTTGTCACAAAGATACAGGAATGTCTGTAACATTCAAGTCTAGGTGAAGTGAATTTCAGTAAGTCGCGACTTTCCACGTAATTGCTCATACAGTATGTGTGAAGTAATGTTTCTTGAGTCAACGTCTGTTTGAGGATAAAACACTTAGACAATTTCCACTGCCGTTTCTTGTGAAGTTATATTTAGAACGATATTTTACTACAGGCAGTGGGAATGTCAATGTTCGTGTGGGAAGGGCTGGTGACAATGTGAAAGTTTCTGGAGGAAACATGACAAGCACAACTTACAACAACCCGAAAGGTGAGATGTTATTTCTGAGAAGATGGATAGCTAAAAAAACAAGGAATCAAGTAGAAAAGTTATGGCAAAAACATGCAAAAATGTAGAAAAAAGCAAGTGGAACACCCTATCACGACAGGTTAAGATAAACCACAGATTTGTTGGAGAAATAGAGAAATTTCCACAAGAAAAGATGCCATACGTTCACATTTCAGAGTGGCGATATTCATATGAAAATTGTTGCAGAGCCATAAAGTAGGTTTTGAAGGACCTCATGTTTGAAAGATCTATTTTTCCACCCGATTCTGTGTGATTAAGTCAGTTTAGCACTGTGGGGAAACTGAAGTTATTCTTCAAGCGATGCGAATGAGCAAAGCGGTTCCTGTTGCAAGTTTCTGACAAATTCAGTGTTTCATTTGAAGTAGAAGTTGTTTGAAGTCAAAGTAGCATTATTTGATAACATTGTTTGCTGTTTTCATTAAATTACTCGCAATGGTGTTTACTGAAGTGGTCTACGTGGGCTTTCTTCCTAATTTTCAATACCCTTACATTCTGTGGAACGAGAGCAAGCGCTTAAACGTTCGCCTTGCCCAAACTATTAAGCATAGCGTCAATTTCAAGGAGCGTTTCTGATACTAACTCGTTTTTCCAATAAACAATCTTTCAACTCTTTGTTTTAAAGACCGAAACTGGACTTCAGAGGTAAAGAGTCGTCATGTCAAATTTCATATTATAAGTAAAGATCTCTAACCTCTGCGCGATAGTCGTTTAAAGCCTATAGTGTTCTCGTACTACAGAGTGATAATTAGGCCAGGACTTCCCACACAGACTTTCGAGGCTATAGCCTAGGGCGGCCAGATTTTCCAGTGGCCGCAAATTTTTTTTCGAAAGTTTTGTTGAGTTGCTTTGCAGCACCCAGCATAATAACCGTTCGCAATCACACACCACAACAGTCGTCAAGAAACTTTGAAATGCGAACGACCGAAGCCACTGACGAGGAATCTGACCTTGCGGTCGATTTAATGCGATTTTCTCAATTCATGTTATGGAAAGAAATATACAAATGACCTTGTTTTAAACGTAAATTTATGGATACAAAAAACAAGACATTTTGGAAGCCTAATGCAAGTTTAATCAGCTTAGGCTGGTGGCTACTTTTCTCTTTTAACCAGGCCCGTAATTAACGGGGGCGCAGGTGGGAAGAAGCCCCCTGAAAATTTTTCCCCCCCCACTGGAAAAATGTGTTGAATATATTTTAAAAAATTTGGGCCCATCTCAGTAAACTCTTCGCCTCTCCTGTTGTCCCAAGCTGGTAACGGGCCTGCTTTTAGTTCAATATGACTGATTGAAGCTGAAGCGTTGTTGAGAAGACTTCCTGCTCTAACGATCAAATCCCAGAGCATGCCCCCCCAGTGGTAAAGTCCCGTTTTTTTGTCATTAAATAAACTTTTGACTGTAGATTTCTCGAAGTACAGAATCGACATGGATCGTGCGAAGGGAGTAGCGATTGGAGACCACAGCCCAGTACACGGAAACTTCTAGGAGTGAAATTCTTTTTCTGCTGAAAATCCACGCATTAATCTTTGATGAGGCATAAATCTAATAGAATTCTGCAGCTCGCTACAAATATTTTCGGGTGTTGTGACAATTGTATGTAGGTTGCAAGCTTTGATAATTTCATCTCCAGACAAATGTGTCCTCTCAAAGTAGATGTGTGCGCTTTTTTGTCGCGCAACCTTGCTCTTCCAGTTTATAAACAGAACGATCTTTATATCTATTAGCACGCACTACAGAAAAAGCACATTTACAAAAGGTTTGGCTGATTGCAGTAACCTTGTTTTTTCTCTAGGTTTGCATTGTTTTTATCGTACCACTTTCGGTATCCGTGCTCATATATTGCAAATACATACAACCATAGAAATCAGAATCTGGTATTGCTAACAGTTGTTTTATGAGAACTTGTAAGCTTGTTGCTGCAGATGATGTCAAGGCCAGAATCGTGCTGCAAGCCTGATAATCAGGGCTATAATTTATTCAACAACTTACACAGGGTGAAGTATGCTGATACAATACTTCATTTCAAGTTCCCACAGGCCACAGATGAAAGCCACTTATAATTTATTTTGGTATTGTAAACTGCAATGGACGTGTGATGTTTAAATACTCAAAGATTTCAAGATTTCTTTTCTAAGGTGGTCTTGCTTTTCAAAGTCGCTTGTAACAACAGTCCGTTTCACACAATTTCCTCGTTGTTTAAAGTGACGTTTTTTAGTTCATTGCGGTGAAAGACTTTCTGTGTGTCGGGCAGATAACAAGATATGTTTGCACTGATTATTTCAACGTATAAACTATCGGTTCATAGTGAAAAAATTTGCTTTAATATTTAATGTTAGAAAGCAGTGGTGGACCCAGGGGGCAGTATGGGGCAACTGCCCCCACAAAACATCTGTGACGCCCCGTTGAAATAACGCCCCTCTGATATAAATGCGCCATTTGGTGTCTATCGAAATAGAAACAGAGACAAAAATACTCTAAACCAGGGGTTCTCAACCTTTTTTCTCCCATTTACCCATTGCCAGCTTCCTAACATAAAATTTACCCCCTGTTTTTTCTTTACTCTCTAGCGCTGTAGAAAAAAAACAAAGTATTGCAACTTCAGCATCATTAAATTTTCCCCCAGGATAGGTAAAATTTACCCCCGGTTGAGAACCCCTGCTCCAAACTAAGCAGTTTTACACTCCAATGAACACCAGGATTTACGTGCCGGACTTTCACCCTTCCTCGTTTCGACAAAGAGCAACATTGCTATTCTTTTGTATTAATAGCAACAATAGGAGCAACAATATTATTTTTTTGCAGTAATAACATTGCTCCGTTATTTCTCTTCCGCGTTAGACCTTCCCAGCAAACGCCATCGCTTTCGCTAGCAGAGTTCTGGAAATGCCGCTGGGCGTTGCATAACTGGTTTGTTTTTGTTACAAATTCATTTTTAAATGTCTAATGGCAACCTTGAAAAGAAAAGCTGTAGTGGAAATAGGAATGCGATAAATATGGAAAACTTATGATTGACGCAAGATTTTAGAAGTCTGCAAAGCGAAAAAACAGTTTCTGGTCTGCTGCCAGTGCATTCCGCAAACAGGGGCGTATTTAGGGAGCGCGGGGCCCTAGGCCATCTTAGTTCTTGGGGCCCCGAGCAGGTGTGGCCAATTTGGACGTTTGTCTGAAAAGCGTGAAAGTGTGCCCCTCGTATACGCAGTGCCACCTCAAAAATCTTTCTTTTGTTTTGCCGACTTTGGTTCCACGGTTGCCTTAGATCTTCAGCAGAAATAAAAGCCTTTCGTACATTTTTCTAAAGAACAAATGGCATTGCGATCTTTTCTTAGAATTTATAGCTCTTTCGTGTAGCGCAGAAGTTCTCTTCGCTAAATTTAAGTGAATTCTAGCGTTTTTTGAAGGTTTGTTTTTCTGATACATAGATTTTCATGCGGGACCGTTCTGCAGTCCTTGAAAATATCGTCTAGATGTCGATATGATCAACATTTTATCCCGTGTATAGCACCGTAGCATGGTTGTGTAATTGCTGTTCGTGACGACAACAGGGTGTGGTCGAGCGGGAACACGCGGGGACGTCATTCCCACACGTTTTTCATGCTTTCATTCGTAGTGAAATGAAAGTGATTACTTCATTAAATACTGCTTTGAAATGAGTTTCAAGCTGTTTCAAAATGGATAGTTTTTTGGGTACTTTCCCACACCTTTTTTGTTAGCACTACATCCCTGCTGCTCCGACAAGTCTCGGTCATATTGACTACAGTCGTAACAATTCCTATTACAGTACATTAAAGTAAAACTTGCAATTGCAATGATCTCCTTCGACCCCCGATATCATTGTTACGTCACACCCAAGATTCCATGATTCACCCCTGAACTGCGTTACTTTTTGGTCATAAAAGGTTTATGCAGCAGTTTCATATCCGAGCTTAAACTTGAAACTGTGAAGAGAACATGCATCTGTCTTCAAACACGAACGAAATATTCTGGGGAGACCGAAAAAATTTGCACGAAAAAGATAGGGATTCTGCCGGGACCGAAGAAAACGCGTCATTATAGGCGTCCTGTTTTTATAGCCAAAATCATGATAGGCGAATTCTACTGTATATCTACGGAGTCTTGAAAAGTATGGACAAAATTTGGTCATTTTCCAGTCTGGAAACATTTTTTTCCGTCTGTTAGTATGGAAACAGAAAATAATTTTCCAGACATGCACTTTAGGCATGCATTTACATAAATATTTCGTTAAATATTGATTTCATTTTACTTCCATTGTGTTAACTATTATAGTGCCTGTATTTGACCTGGGTATGTCATTCAAAAAGTTTAAGTCTGGAAAT
>JGI24158J21664_10011901_pt1 | contig 11550 bp, 9 predicted proteins | sample Ectturendosymbi3_FD_21664 | JGI IMG/M metagenome (IMG submission 21664)
AGAATTGACAAATCAGTTGAGGTATTTCATTTCATACCAATGCCAGTACTTCAGTTGCAGTAACTAATGGAACTAGTTTTTCTTTTTTAAGGACATGAGGTTATTTAGTGTTACATTACATCAAAATTCCGAATTTGGTTCTTTACGACTTGGATTGACTTCTCAAATTGAAAACCCACTGAGTTGCAGAAAAGTGTGAAAGGTTGATTTGTGGAATAAATACAAAAACAAAATTTTACAAGATTTATGTAGTACAGTAACTGTCAACAAACATACTATCAAAGACCAAAAAAGTTACTGCTGTTTTGGAAATGTTTTCATTTTTGGCAATGGTTAATTGAATATAGTGTCGTACTAATTTTGACCTCCTTAACTTGATGCTCTATTTTGTACTTCCTTTTCATTGTTCAGCATCTTTCAACTTTCAAACACTGTTTTTGCTTTTTCGGGTTTAAACACCGTAGGCAGTTCTCTTACATTCAGTGTTCTGTTCTTATTGCTTTGTTGTTTTAACATTCTTTTTTTATTCATGGCACTGTGTTTATTCATTGCAAACAGTGTATACTTTGCTAATGAGCTGCCAAATATTGAAATTGCTGCAATTTTGAAAAATTTAGCTCATAAATCCTGATTTTTTTTAAGTTTTTGAAAAAAAGGTAAGGCATAAAATGCATCACGTTTTTGATAATGATGCAGAAAATAAAATTTAAAAATTTTTGGAAATATCGGTATCGGCCCATGAATGGCATATATATCGGTATCGGCCTCAAGAAAGCCATATTGGTTGATCTGTGGTCTCGAGCCTTTTTTTAATCTCAGTCTCAAATATTTCACCAAAGTCTTGTAGGATGTAAGTCTCAGTCTTACAACAAGCAACATGTTAACACATTTTTTAAAAATTACTATTAGAAATTTAGCTATTCAAAATGGTCAATTGCTAAGATTTTTTTGTTGTGATGCTATTTACGAGATGCAGAATTAGAAAACAGTTAAGCCTTTATCCAGGTTATGACTTGTGTTTTTAATGCATTCAATTGATAAATTTTGTGAACCAGTGAAATCATAGTATATGTTCTAAAATGTTGGTTACAATGGTTTGGTAGGTGCTTGTTTCAATTGTTTATGCAAGCTATTTGTTATGAAAACACATAATCAAAAGAGGTGCCATGGTAATGGTTTATTCATGGGAGTTTTATGATTCATATCATGAAGTAATGAGAATGCAGCAATAGAAAACCAATAACATCACACAGCAAAAATTAGTGTCATGCTGATGAAAATAAAAAAAAACACCAGAAACTTGAAGTTTAGCAAATTGATGGTTGTGTTCTAACATGTTTGAATCACAAAGGGTTGGTGAAAGACCATATGGGCCAACTACTTAGCCAACCCTGTTGCTAGCACAAATCAATTTTTCAATTAAGATGCTTCAGGTGTAGTAAAAGAAACCAACAAATTGCATCATGTTTATGTTAAAAACAAAAATAAAAAAAACAGGGAAAAAAGCATGCGTAAGATGTACAGGTAGCTGGAGTGAGCAATGGTAAAAGGTATAAGGAAAAAGAGGGATATCAAAACAATATTAATGGTAAAAGGTATAAGGGAAAAAGGGGATATAAAAACAATATTACAGTGAAGTGACAAGCACATGAAACGAAAATCAACAGAAATTTTGGCAAAGAACTTACGGTGTTGGTAAAGCAACTGAAAACTGCTGTTTTTTAGGCCGAAATCGAAGTACGAACATATCGTAAGCAGGTTCTGAAAGTGTTAATGAGTGCCCCACATTGAATGACTTTGATCTGAGCAAACCAAATTTAACTGAAGCTAATACACTGACAGTGTTCGAATCCTAATTTTGCAATGTTTACAGACGTGATAAAGTGGCATTGAGGAGACACCTGCATCAAAAATGTCAAATTCAAGGTTGTCAAAATAAGGAAAAGTTGTCAGTATGTAGGATACTTCTACTACAACAAAAACCTAAACTGGGCCGCACAAAACATTCGCCTGGGCCGCATGCGGCCCAAGGGCTGCTGGTTGGACATCGCTGGTTTAGATATATCAATGAATGAAAAATGCAAAGATTTCCTGTTAAACCACTTTTAGAAATTTGAAAACCACTAGAACATGCTTGTGTTTTAGAAAGTAACATGCATCAAATATTGTGATTATTTGCTTCAAAAGCACCCCATTTGTGATAGGCTTGTGAAAATGGCAAAATACTAAGATTGGGTTACATGCTTTAGAAAAGTGACTTTACACCAGAAGATTAAACAGTAAAAGATGAAATATTAATATATTTTGATCTTCAGGGACCATGATGCAAATGCTGTTATTTGGTAAATGGCAATCGACAACAAGTCATAGTAGCATAAACACATTTTCAAATTTGTAATAGAATGATGAAATTGTAACATGAGCTATTGCCATCATTGCTTGTTATTTTTTTGGCAGACCATACCATGAAACCAGAAAAAAAACTGCAGTATTCAACAAAAACAGTTGTCATTTCATCAGTTGCAGCAGTGGTTGTAATTGGTGGAATAGCTGGTATTGTGTATACACAAGGTAAGTTTATTGATCTGTTATTTTTTGTATTTACTAAAACATTTATGATAGATATAGCAATGATGAAAAGTTTGCTTAAAACAACTTTTTGTAAAATATATCATTTAATTGCAATAGCTCTTAGGATTGATTAACATTCATTGCATGTATTGTCAAATGTGTAGCAGTAAAATTTTTGTTCGTTTCTCTCCCTGTTAAATGGGGATGGCTAGATTTACCTCCTTTCTGCCAAAATTGACATTCTATATCTCCATCTTGCTTGATTAACACCTTCTACACTGGCCACCAGCTTGCAATGTCATGGTCACATTTGTCACAGCATGTTGTGAACGTACATTCAGTTGCTTGATCTAAAACTCTTGCTCAAATAAGCTCAAATTTTCAGAAAAAATGCATTGAAATCAGACTTCCCATGCAGTATTGAAAGTGAAAGTATTGAATTTCAAAACTGCTTTTCAAGACCTTGAAAAATTGTTGAAATTGGCCAAAATATGCATTTAGTATTGAAAAAGTACGGAAATAAAATCAGAAGTATCTGAGCAGATATTTACTGAAGACCAAGCACTTCATTATTTATGCAGTGTTATGAAATGTGCAAAATTGAGTTTCATGCAGTGGGGTTGAAGGGGGTGCAAGCACACCCCCAAAAGTTTTGATTTGATGAAAATCTGGGCAAAATGTACGAAAACCTTTGCAAAATACCTTTATGTGCTTTGTTTTATAAAATGGCACCAAAAATGAAAGTGCGGACATTTTTTGAGGTAATTTTTTAAAGTTTTTTTCGAACAAGTTAAGGGCAATTCGTGAAAAGTCATTCGCATCCCCCAAAATTTGCTTGTTCCTACACCTATGATTTCATGATGAAGAATTAAAAAAAGTTTAAGATATGTTATGGTTTTGATTTTCTCAAATTTAGTATTGAGAAGGTATTGAAAATGTGTGGAAAATGATTTTCAAAAATGTGTGGGAACTCTGAAATACGCAGAACATTCATGTAAATTTTTGTTGCAAAAGACCAAGTACAAAACAAGTTGCTTTATGCAACAACTAATTGGACCCTACTGTACAGGATAAAACACTAGTTTCCAAAGGGCAGGTTGCAGAAGAGTGGCTGTGACGTTGTGAACTACAGCCTCAACATTTTTTTGAAGGCTTGAATTTTTAGAATTGCACATCAACATTGTGTGTTACATCAGCAGAACCAAATTGGTGACAAATTTTCATAACGTTTACATCTCCATTATGCTTCGTATCCAGTTTTTACATTATTTCTGATCCAGTACAGTTTGATCAACTTTATCATAGAAATACACCTGTTGATGCTAAGATTATGCCAGTCATGTAAGCATCTGTGCTGCTGTGAATTCTTGTCGACTAAAATTCCAACAAGCCACAAATGATCTTCTTATCGTTATATTTCCATATTGCATTCATTATATTTCAAGCTCATGATTCCAAGACAAAGTAGCATGGAGTTGACAGACAGCGTGATTGTACTGACAGGCCTAATAAGCAGGGGCGCATCCAGGGGGTCTGTTTAGCTGTCATGACAGGCCCCTTTGTATCACAGGTACTCAGCTTTAAAGCTGATAAAATATCAAAAGCTGTCACTGCAAGGCTGTAGTGCTGGTGCTTAGGAACAGCCAACAGCATTTCCTGTTGCATAGTACTATTATGAAACAACAACGTCCCTGCTTTATCTAAATAGTGACTGCTCAATGACATGAAACAACCCATGTTTTGAACACTCTGCCTCTGGGGCCACTTTGAGAAGGTCGCTTTTAGCGGAGGGTCATACCTTCCAATGAAAATAGAAGCGAGTCTGTGGTAAAAGTAGCAAGTCTCATTTCAAGTTAGCCTCAGCACTAACATTTACTGTGATAAGTGGGAAGAAATATTAGGGTACATTGGATGAATTTAGGTTTGAAGAAATTTTCTGAATGCTTCTGTGGGCTACTGAAAATGACGTGGCAGGACACATTTGACCCATGAGCCGCTAATTGCCCACCCCTTCTCTAAATTGATATTGTGTCGAACGCACATGTTTCGGGATTTCCTACTGTGGCAATGCCAACTCCAATGCAAGCGAAGGTGTCAGAAGCTCGTACGCAGCCACGCACATGCAGAGCTGTTGTGTAATATTCACTTCATGGCGAGAGGAAAGAGTCTCCAATCACGAGTGTTTTGTTTTACGGTTTCGGCCTAAATTTTATTTGTTGTTTACAGCTACTCCGCTATGACAAAATTGAATAAGTGTAGGCTTTCCTCAGGGTCATGCCAAGTAACGTGGGTTCGTTTCTGCTGAAGCTATATTTTTACAAGGAATTTCTCATTGAAGGTGCAACAGCTAGCCTCAGAAAATGTGGTCGCATTATCTGAACAAAATATCAGTCAAGCATTATATTTTGAAAATAGCTTTTTTCAAATTGAGCAGTTGAAGATGTTGTTTGCTGCGCAGGGAGTCTTATATATATTTCGAATGATTCACTTCAACATGATTATGTAAAATCATCAGAGCAATTGCAACTAAATTGGTCAGACTCGAGCCTGGTTTCCAATGAAAAGCTCAACAAAATACTTTGGTTTAGCAGTTGGGCCACAAACCCGGAAACATAGCCAAAATGGTGAAAAACCTACCTCACTTATAACGGCACTCAAAAAAAAGGAAACCTGGAAACCCAAAACCAAAAAATTTTTTTCATTGCAAACTAGAAGACTTTTAAGGGTTTGAATAGATGGCGCAATTGACGGAGGAGCTATGCTGTTGATAAGGCAACTGAAAACTTCTGTTTTAGGCTGATTTCCAAGTACAAATATATCGTGCCTTGGCTCTCAAGGTGTTAATCAACTGCAAGTCAAGTGAAATCAAATGATATGCTAAAAATTGCAACCAAATCATAAAACGGATTGTACAAATTTCTTTGCTGAGTCATGGTGGCCTAATAACTAGCCTTATGGAGCAATAGTTACGCCTGCCTACTGTCTAACCAATGTAGCCACTGTGGTCAGTCTTGTTAACATCAGATTCTTGCCTTTTTCAACATCAAATAACATCAGATTTTCTCGCTACGGTTTTATATAGCTAAATACTTTAATAACGAATACTTAACGAAGTGCGATAACCCTCATTGAATCTGAAATAGAGCAATATACAGATGACTTCGGCTATTTGCATACCGGTTAAACGCATAAACTGCTCTATCACATAGGACTCTGGAATCCCAAACAAAAGCCATTCACATGTGAAGAAAATAGTCCGGTTAATCGCATACCGGTTATTTGCATAAAGCGGGTATTCGCATAGAAATGTACCAAATATTTGTAAACTTACAACGCTTAATCGTATAGTTAACTTTAAAATAGTGTAAAGCACACTGCTCGGATAGTGTGAAAACATGTGGTGCCATCAATCCGATTAAGCAGCTGTTGCCGAAATGACTCCCTTCACTGACGTGTCCAATTCAACACCGCGCGTTCTACTTCCAGGCTTCAGCACGTTGTATACAGGGCTGTCTGGTTGTGTCTTGTTGCTATGGATGCGAAGCTTTGTCTTGAAACCAGCACATTTGAAGACATTAGATAAGGACCCGACGCATGGAACTATGCTTAACTCATTTGCACAAGATGTGTTAAATTCTTTACAGAACAGAAAATGATGCGCCTGTAGGCTTCTGTACAACAACTTGGAATTTTAGTTCCATTTGACGGCTTCTATTTTTCCGAAGCACTGCGCACAGTATACTTCGCAGTTTGAAATGCGGACTTATGCCATGTCTAGCAGAAAACTAACAGTAACAGTCATCAAATGGGGAAGTATACTATGTCTAGCAGTTTAAAATGCGGAAATCTTCCTTGCGTTTCTCTGCGGACAATGCACTGTTTCAACTTTGGTACTTGTTTGGCTTCACTCTCTGTTTTTTCATATCAATAAGATTCATTTGGTGAATGCCCCAACCGAATGATGCATAACAAACGCCGTTGGGATTATAAAAGCTTCATGATGCCACAGGCTAACAAATCAGTTAAGTCTTCATGTACATCGTCCAGCTGTATCAGGACCAAGAAATTTTAGAACTTCTAGAAGCATTTCTACATCCTGCAGTTCTACAAATCTTCGTACATGATGTTCACAACTGCATTGCACACTACACAGTCCAGAGCAAGCAGAAAAATGACCGCGAGTGCGGGAAACGTTCCACGATTGATACAAGCGATTACTACGTCACACATGCAGTGCGCACGTTTAAGACAAAATGCAACGTGCGGGCCCGCAACAACTTCAAATTTACGTTTCAACTGATGAACGCTGGTTTGCTAAACACCGAAGGATTTCAGAATTTAAAATACTGTATTAGGAGCAAGCGATTCTTACAACATCTAGAAGCACTTTTGTAACCCACAGTTCTAGAAATCTCCGCGTTCGGTGTCAAGCTATAACACACCAACGGTGTCAGGTCGCAAGCATGTGGACAGAAGTGGAGTAGAGCTGTAAACTTGCAGATATTTGTTTGATACGGATAATCGCATATTCTGGTTAAATGCATAAAAAAGCTTGGCAAATTCGCTATGCGATTAACCGAATTTGTCTGTATTGTCACATGGAGGAGTTGGTTGCAATTTGCATAAAATGTTATTCTCAATGCAGCGAAGAGAGCTCCATCAGTTTGGAATGATAACTGAACATTCATAGAGTGAGAGATTGATGAAAGAAACTAACTTATATTTGTCTCAAAAGGATAGGAAATGCAGAAAACAAAAACAACACCCCAGTCAACATCAGATTTGTCTCAAAAGCATCAGACATCAGAAATTTATCAGAAAACATCAGATCTGATGTTAGTGGCAACACTGCACCCAACAGTAGTTGTCTCATGCAGTCACTAGTCTTGTGCAGGGTTGCCATTTAGGCATTTTTGAAACCAGATTTTGAAATCCTGTTTTTTTTTATGCACTTAGATTTTTTGGAAAATCAAAAAGAAATTTTAGGCAAATAACATGATTTTGTTTGGTATACTCTCTCAAAGCACAAAACGACTATATTTTGTTCTAAATATTTGGGGGACCATGGCCCCGTAGGCCCCCTGGCTATGCCTGTGAATAAAACCTCTTATATTTTGTGTAACAGACTTCGTTATGCAATAAAAGAAAACATGTGAATTGACTTGCGTTAGAATTTTTTTAGTGCGACTCTCTCACAAAATCGTAGGTCTGGATGTGGCTCGCTTCAGCGAAAAGGTTGAGAACCACTGGTTCATACTGTGTAGTAGCCACAGGCGTGCCGTGATTATACAACTTGAGAGTAGGAATTGCTCGTCCCTGCTGGACAAGTTACGTACAAGCTTGCCGTAACACATGCCTTAGAGATTAGTAAAATTTGTTATCCGAAGGATATCTTTAGTTTGGCATCTAGAAGTATCTAAATCAGTGTTTCCCAAACTGTGTGCCGCGGCACACTGGTGTGCCACTGAAGAGGCTTTATATTTTGACAAAAGCTTTTGTATGTTACATTACTTCCGTTACAAAGTTTGTGAAGAGTAGGTTTTTATAAAGTAGGTGTGCCGCGGCCAAATCCAGTATTTATTGTAGAGTGCCGTAACGAAATAAAGTTTGAAAAGCGCTGCTCTAAATGGTCTACTGACTACTATTTAGTTGGTCATTAGATACTGTGTTAAGGTTTTCCAAATGCCGGTGATTGTTGAGAAGCTTTATGTAAGCAGTCCATATATTGCTTCGATAAATGAATTATCTGAAACTCTAATGTAGTTAAAACATTTCTTGTAAATTGAATAGTGCCCACAAAACACAAATTTTAGAAGCGGGTTACGCAAGGATTAGGTGCAAGAGTTTGGCACTTCGCGGTGAAGATTTGCTGCTCCATTGGTTTTGCACTCTCTTTCAGTATCTTGTTTTTGCATACCAAGCAGTAGCATGGTACACTGCGGCGATGCAACTGTTTACATGTTGAATGTGAAGCGATGCTAGTAGGCTGAATCAATCCAAGTTGATCAATGTAAACACAGTGATAGTCACACTCTTGAGTGCAACATTTTCAAGGAACCAAATTCCTTTTGTGATGTTATGAAGGGGCGATCACCTTCAACTTGCAGTGCATGGAAAATTTTGATAAGCTTTCTGGGAAATTTACATTTTTCAAGCCATGAACAACACTGTTTGCACCATGCTCCTTAGAGTTGTAGCCTTCATGCAACAAGATGTTGTTCCACATGAGATTAAATAACTCAAAAGAGTTCATGCTTGATTTACCTGAATTTTTCAGGGCTAATATGTGCAGGTGTAAAGAGCATTCATGTAATATTTCGTTGCAAAAAACTGAGCACACAAAAACTCTGCCATGTTTTACGCAACAAGAGACTGCACACCCTGTTTTGGAAAGTGTGGCAACCTGCACACACCAGATGATGTTAGTTGAAAGATTACATAACTTAATGAGTTCTTGCTTGATTGACCTCAATGTTTAGGTCTAATGTGTGCAAGTATGAAGAACTATTGTGTAAATTTTCATTGCGAAAAAGCAAGTACAAAAAAAGCTATCATGTTTTATACAACAGCTGGTTGTATACCAGTGCAGAACGTCTTAAGATTAATGCAGCATCTATCATCCCCTTTCCTGGCATAAATTCAAATTGCATGTCATCCAGGTTTTTATTTGAATAAGAACTGAAGATGTGTTGAATACATGAAACTAGGTACCCTGCGAAATTAATTGCGATGTATTCAGTAGCATGTCACATCACTTCTGTAGCTTGCACATCAAAGTTTTTATCATGCAAAAGAATGAAAGCTGAGTCAAGCATGCAGATTCCTCGCAAGTGTGCTATGAAGCCAGACCTTGTTTTATTATTGCCATCCAGGTATACCAACATTCATATTTTCCCCTCCAGCACTCCTTCCACAACCTTCGTAGCATGTTCCAGTTTCTTTACTCCTCTAAATGCTCCATAGCTCATTATATCCCTTTATGTGTGAAGATTGGTATTATCACGCATCATTTGCTTTCCCCTCCCATCCAACACCTGCTGACAAGAGTTCCATCATCACGTCAATCCCAATCTCTCCACTTGCAGTAATCATTTCCACACTTATTTCTGAAGGTCTAGCTGTCTTTCCTGGTTTCATCTTCTTACACAACTACACACATTTTGATAATATTGCAGTTGAGTTGCTATCTGGTGTCATGATTTTCATTTCCTAGCAATTGTGAAGAAGATTGCATGTAACAAGTAGATGGTGAATTACTTTCCAAAGAGTATGAACAGTTATTTACAAAAAATGTTTCTTAAAATTCCTTGTTTTTTATAGTTGCTTCCGGTCATGAAACAATTTGTGCAAGGACTGCTACTAGTCAAAGTAATTCGTTGGATGCAGCTGATGTAAATTTCTGTGCAAGTGAGTTTTTCATTTATGTGTTGATGCCAGTAGATTAACGTATTTTATTGCAGTGGTGCATTTATGCCAGTATTGTACAGTAGAACTCGTCTAATTTGTCATCGTTTAATTTGTCAATTCCCTTAATTCGTCACTTTTTCGTCGGTCTCGGCAGAATCTTTCTTTTGTGTACATTTCTGTTTGTCTAATTCGTCAATTTGCTTAATTCGTTACCTCTTTCTATCCCTGAGAAGCGATTTGTTCACCTAATTTGCCATTTGCAGTTTTGCTTCAGATCTCAAAGCAGCTAGTACGTGTGGGAATTCAAACAAATTAACCAGATAGAGCAGAGGAATTAATTGTTGTATTCAAAAATAACGCCATAAACTTGTATTTTACTGCAAATAAGAGCACTATGTATGCATATGAGTTACTATGATAAAGTATACGAGCTTCTATGATGGAGTTCTATGATTTTCACCTGTTTACGTAATTCATCACTTTTTTTCTAATCCCCTTGAGGTGACGAATTAGGAAAATTCTGCTGTAGCTTAAGAATGCAGTGGTGCATAAGCAAAATGTTACAAAACAGTTATGTGTTTGCCTGACTGTTCATAACTTCTAACAGCTTTGATAGCATCTGGCACTGACCAAGTAGCAGACTCTGCAACATGTGCGTTTGGCGCACATATCAATGTAGATTGTTTCAGGTTATTGTGTAAGCGCATTTTTGGCAAGACAGCCATGTGGTTGTTTTGTAATAATCGTAAACAACGTTAGTGGGGAAATGCTGTTGCCTGTTCCAAACCAACCTGCATGAGAGACCTGCAGTGGCAGCATTTCATATTTGATAGGCGTCAATGCGGAGTATTTATAGCGCAAGGGGTCCTGTCATTACAGCCAAACAGTGTGCTGCTGATGTAGTCCAATACATTAGCATTTGATATTTGATAGCTATTCCTGCTGAGTATCTATGGCACAAGGGGGCCTGTCTTGACAGCAAAACAGTATCTCGCTGATATAGTGCAGTAGATTAAGGTTCTTGAAATGCCCACATGTTAACCATGATTGCAACTTGGTGTGGAATCATGTATTGGAAAAATCCCTTCAAAGAGGCTGATATGGCAGGTTGTGCAAATGTTTTTTCAAGCTGTTTGTGCAAGCAAAGGAAACTGTTCATTTGAAATTTTCCAGCCCGTTTTGCAGTAGCAATAAATTTTCCAGTGGCACTCTGCACATTTTGAGTAAGGGAAGAAAGAAACACTTCACAAGCTCAACACTTTTAAATGACACTGTGTATGTAACGAGCTTACAAATCCCTTTAATTCTTTGGCGTCCGGCTGCTTTTAGGGATTTTCGGAAAAAAAACGCCTAAACGAACATGGCTTTGCGCGAGAATTTCTCCGGTCTGGTATGCTCTGCAGACCCGGTAAAAGTCTCAAAAGACGCGGCCAGTCTTTTTGTCTGCACTAAAAAAATTTTTTTGTTTGGGGTGCGGGTTTTTTGTGAGTGACGTCATAAGTGGAGGACTTTTAGGCCACCTTAGCCCACTTTGCCTGGCCCTGGGCGCCAACCGTTAGGTGGTAGTATTTC
>JGI24158J21664_10011902_pt1 | contig 11550 bp, 8 predicted proteins | sample Ectturendosymbi3_FD_21664 | JGI IMG/M metagenome (IMG submission 21664)
GTGGAATGTTGTTCAAATTAAAACACTATGCCAACATTTCAGTGCTCAAATCCGTTTACTTTGCTCTTTTCCATTCTTATTTAACTTATTCGATGCTAAACTAGGGAAGGGCCAACAAGACGACTTTACTCCCTTTAATTAGATTGCAAAATAAAGCTGTGAGAACACTTGAATGTAACAAAACTAAAACAACTGTACTCTATTCCAAGCACAAAATTTTAGAAATACCTGAATTATTTTAATTGTCAGTTGCCAAATTCACGTACTCCTTTTATAATGGTGGATCGCCTAATCACTTTGATAACTACTTTTCTGAGATTGCATCAGTCCACAAATATCAAACAAGACTTGATTCTCTGAAAAAATATTATTTACCCAGAATGAAAGCATCTCTGGGACAGCTTTTTTTAAAGTATATTGGTCCGACAATTTGGTCTAACATTCCAGAAAATTTGAAATCTTCTTCACCTTATTCATTTGGCAAAAAATATAAAAAAGTCCTGCTATCTTGCCAGACTTCCTATTGATCTTCGTTCTATATGGTTGTCACATTCTGTAATATTGCGCTGATGCCACTATTTTCCCTCCTATCTACCTCTATAATTGCTCATCCCAGCCCTGTACATAGACATGCTTTTCCCCACTGTTTTTTGTTGTTGTTTTTATGCATATTTTACCTGACGTTGATTTGATGCTTTTTATTACTTTTATTGCTTCTTGCAAAACGTCTTCAATCAAAATCTGGTTTGTGTTAGCAGCAGGGCTGGCTGAGAACTTGACCCAGGTGGTCTTTCGCCAACCCTTTGTGATTCAACATGTTAGAACACGATTTCGAAGCTGCGAGACATGAAATTTTTATTTTTTATATTTTTTCATCACCATATAATCAACTAGTGATCTTCGATGTTATTGTATTTGCTCTTGCTGCATTTGTGTTATTTCGTGATTTGAGTCGCAAAAATGCATGATTAAACTATACCATACCATTTCCCCCAAACCTCCTAATCTAGCTACGGGCCTGTGGAAGGCTGCAGGCTGTGGTGGAATCCTACCTGAAATGCTCAAACTTTGAATCGAGGAGTTCGATGGCTTAGTCGTATGTGTCAAGTTACTTGGTGGGAGGGCACCGAAAGATGGGCAAGCTCGGGTGATCATCCCCATACACAAGAAGGGAGATAGGAGTAAATGCATTAACTACCGACGCATCTCTACTTAGCCTCCCTGGAAAAGTGTATGCCAAGTACCTTCTAAAAATAAGCCACAAAGAAATTGAACCAAAGCTCGAGGATATCAAGTGCGGTTTCCTTCCCGGCCTGTAGTACCTGGCCTGGCCCGTAACCAGGGGGGAAGAGGGGAGAAGCCCCCCTAAATTTTTTTCGCCCCTCCTAGAAAAATGTATTGGACATAGTTTAAAAAATTGGGCCCCCAATAGAAAACTCTTCGCCCCACCTGGTGTCCCAAGCTGGTTACGGGCCTGCGTAGCACTACAGACCAAATTCTGACTTCCAGCAAATTTTCGACAATGTTTGGTGTAGTATACCAAATGTTTACACTTGTTTCGTCGACCTCGAGAAAGTATACGACCGGGTCGTACTTCGTGAAAAGCTTTGGAGAGTGTTGCAGGAGTATGTTGTTGACGGTCGCCTGTTTTTGGCCATCAAGTCATTTTATTCCTGTTCAGATGTTTGTGTTCATGTAGGCAAAGTTAAACCACAACCGTTCGCCGTTGGTGTTGAACTCACGCAAGGGTGTGTGCTGTCACCGCTCCTCTTTGTAGTCCGTCTGAATTGGATACACAGTTACAGCCGATACAAGGGTGGCACTGTTGGAAACTGCAGGATCAACCGTTTGCTTTTGCGGACAATTTGCTACTGATTGCATCCTCTGAGCAGGGCCTTCAACATGCACTTGACAGGCTTTCTGCTGCATGGAACCAAGCGGGAATGAAAATCAACACAAAAAAGACTACAGTGTCATGTCTTTCCTAAACCCAGACCCGTAGGCAGGTTTTAAGGTTTAAACAATTACAGTATATTTTTAAAACACAATTTTCTCTGCACTAGAAAATCTGAGGCATCACGAAAACTTTAGGGATGCTGCCCCCGAATACCCCCCGTGGCTACGGGCCAGTATAAACACAAGGCAATGTATGCTGCAAGTAAGCGGCAATTGCAACAAGGGGATTGATACACGGATTCGTAAGTCAAGCACAGTTCTGCTTGAACTTTATCGTTCTGTGGTCACCATTGCCGAATTAACCATTAGGCGATAGCCTTGGAAATATTCGGCCCTCAATTTGTTTTTGATTTATTGTTTGAGGTTTGAACGTAGATGACATCATTCATACGTTTGTCAGATTCAATACTGGGAAAATGGAATTTTAAACATACGTTGTAATCAATTATGACGTTGAGTTACATTTAATACATGTTTCAATGTTATGCTCACGTTATTTCGCAGTAAATCATTTCATGTTTTCATGCATGTATTTCTCTTACTTTTTGTAGCTTAGTTTGCAAAATTATAGGCCCTTCTCTAGTAAACAGTCTTAGGCCTGCAGTACCCTTAATATGGCCCTGGTGGTAAAAAAACACGAGCTTTGGAACACCGCAAAGCTGTCAATTTTTAAATCCGCCTTCGTTCCGATCCTCACCAATGATAATAAATCCTGGGCAATGACTGGAAGAGTGCTATCTCAAGTGCAAGTGGCAGAGATGGGATTTTTGCAAAGAGTTCACGCAGGGATATCTAGAACGTCGGGGTTATCTAGGAGTTCTAGATATCCCTGAGTTCACGGTGTGACACTTCGCGACAAAGTTGCGCAACTGTGAAATTCATAAAACCCTGAATGTCGAACAAATCGTCCTACGAATCGAGAGATCTCAACTGCGTTGGTTCGGCCTATGTCCAGAATGTCGCAGGAAAAATTGGCGAACAAGTCTTGCTGTCCACATATACACGGGAAAGCGGCCCAGAGGTTGTCCGAGACCAGGTGGCATGACCACATCTCCGACGTTGCTTGGTCCCGTCTTGGTTTGTAGCCAGCAGAACTATCTGAGATTGCTGTTGAGCATGAAGTACTTCGAGTCCTCTCAGGGCTGCTTCCCTGCGACCCTATCAGAGGAAAAGCGGTAACGCAAATAAATGAATGAATACAGTTTACTGTTACAAAAGGAGTCGCTTTAGGCGTGGGACGTTTATGATATATCCTGCAAGGAACCATGGTCTTAAACTGCACATTTACACCCATTTTATATAAAATTACATCGTTACATTGCTTGAGTTTGAGTTAATTGCTACATTTTAGTGCTACAATCGATTAATGTGGGACGCGAAGACACGAAGTATCTCTCGGCTGTGTAGCCGAGGGCGTCACAGTAGCTTATTATTCTTTTTGAGAAATTTTGCACTGGATCGCAAAGTTTTAGTTAATTGCAAGCGGAGAACGTTCCGTATTCTGAATGCTTTTACTCTAAGGCGTAACGGACATGGTCAGTGTTTTTTATGTTGTTTTGAGAGACCCAAACGGCCTCTCAAATTTTTCTAACATTACCTCAAACAACTGTAGAACCTCGCTGCATAATCACCACTAAATGCGTTAAAAACCTCGCTTTGTGACCATCTCGGTTTTCAGATGATACAGTTGCTGTCTCTCAAAAAGTCGTAACGGTCACCAAGGTCAAACCATTAAAAACCCTGGACATGGTGCAGCTATGACATATGATGACGTCATATAATCACTCGCGTCGCTACTTCTTGTAGCTAGCTGTTATGGAGCAGCACCAAAACACTGAAAGAAGAATACGACCTATCTTGGTTTGGCCTAACAGCGCCTGTTGATAGTTTTTGCTCGATTCAGACTTGCTTCATGACCAAGGTTTGATCAATTACACAACTGTCGACTTCAGTTTAATTGCAAACACCCCACAAAAATTTCACAGTTACATGATAATTAAACAAAACGTCTCAATTATAATTACAATTATATAAAAACATGTAATCCTAATCCAAATCATATCATCCAAATCACACGCACAGCACATCTGCGACATTTCGCCGCTGACCGAGCAAAACTGCAGTAGGTTTCACAGCATGTGCTTCATTAGTTTTTTATGCATTTGTTCAATTTCGGTAAAGTTGTTTAGGCAAAATGTAGATGTAACTAGGTTACGTTAAAAATTCAGTTAAATTACAATTACCCAAAAACAAAAAGTCTCAAATGCAATAACTTGAACATATGCAATTAATTACATTCAGCCCTATTACAAATTGTAATTAAATCCAACTCTAGTCACGAAAACATGTGTCTCGGATTTCAGTCGAGCGTTCAGTAAAATAGAAAATCACCACGCATGTCCTGGCAAGAAGTAAGTCAAAGCAACAGAACAAAAGAGAGCAGACTACAATGAAGACAGCACAAAGACAAAGCGCAGAGTGGATCTAGCACGAGCGTTCAGTACAATAGCAAATCACAACCCAAGTCCTTACAACGAATAAATCACAGCAACAGCATAACAAAGAGCAGACTACAATGCAGACAATACAAAGGCAAACACGCTGTAGGTCCAGCACTTGACTTATTTAGGCAGCTGCCGTACAACTACAGTCTGCCTACCGTCTTTCTTTAACCTTCCTCAATGCACTTGATTCCTCCCAAAAGAAATGTTGCTTCCAGAAAAAAACAACACGACAATATGAATGCAACAAAGTTTACACCAGTGGTTCCCAACCTTTTCAGTGTCATGGACCATTTTGACGATTCTGCTGAAAGCAGTGGACCCCGTTAAAAAAACTAATTAAAACCCTGCTCAGGAATATGTGGCTTAATCGGCCAAAAGCAATTTTCAACTTAATTTTAGAAATACTTTTTAACGTTTGAAGCTGATTCTTTCAGTAGCCTCAGTTCATGCGCCCTATCGAGCACTCCTATCAAAAACTGGAATATTTCGCATAACTTTAGTTAAAGGGGTAAATAGCCAATTTGACTTTTCTTTCTTGACGTGTAACAAAAGGAATTGCCCAACTTGGACAGGGGTAACTGTCATGAAACAAAAGGAATACGAGTATATGCCTATCTTGGCCCATGTATACATGTCGAGTAACAAAAGGTGTGACCAATTTAGGCATGGGCAGATCATGTGTGACAATTGCGCGTATTAGCACCAGTATTCCGCAACATTGTAATTATTTGTGAGCTAAATCCTATGGACACTTTGGGACCTTATGTAGCTAAAAAGTACAAAAATATCCTTGAAAATAACACATTTTTATTTGTCACCCTAATTCACTTGTGTTGCATGTAAAACCGCAAGCTTCGAGTGTCTTCTAAATCAAATGCTAAACACTGTGTGGGCAAGTGTCAATATCGGTTGCTATGTGGGTGATATAAAACGTCAAAACAAGTTGGGCAAAGTTAAATTGGAAAATAATTGAACATCGCAAATACTGTAGTACAGTAATTGTTCCACACGAGGAAGGATCATGCTTTGAATATTAATGTGTGCGTTACGTTTGTCAAACCATTTATCTTCACAGACATCCAGAGAGTGAAAACTGGGTTGTTCTAAAAAAGTAATAGTCAAAGCTTCATAAATAGGTGGTTTATTTATGATGTCATGGAACACTGAATAATGCCGCGATAAAACCATGTGGTCACTGTCATCCCTGATATCCGGTTTGCTTCAATTACATGGATGCTATGAACATCCTGTGGAAATTTTTTTATGTTTGGCCATCATATTGTTGATGGCATGTCAAAGAAGTCGCTATATAAATACCATAGTTTGCGCTTGTCAGGTTTTTGTTTCAGCGGGACATATTTATTTTTAATCATTATTTGTGAAACACGTGGGACTATGAATTTGTTCTGTTTTCCACCGTAACCACAAAGTGCACAGTGTTTGCAAGGCCTTCACACACCTTTCATTTGCATTCTTGTCTTGTTTAAGGCATGGTGCTTGCAATTGTTGGTTTTTGTCCAATAGGCAGGACTTCTGTGGGTAACCATTGCTTTCGTATTTAATTGCTAATACAGAAAGAAAGAGAAGCTAGTTTTCAATTTCATCTATATTTGTTTCAGTTTGAGAGAAAACTTTGCAACCCATTTGCACACAGTCAAAAATGTTATCACTCATTCAAAACAATAATATCTTTGATGCTTTGTTACGGATGTTTTGTAGCGTTATATCAGGGGTCACCAACGTGGTACATGCGGGCACCAGGTCGCCCGCAAAGAACATGTAGGTCGCCGCAGGCCTGTTCCAAAAACAGCATTAGCATGATCAATGTCTTCACATTAACGAATATCAGTACTAAAATAAGTAAAGGTAAGTCGAGCAAAATTTGTATTTCAGAAGTGTGTATCAAACTACTGTAGTAGGCCTTCGCATTACTTGGTACACAAGAAGTAGCTCGCTTTCAAAAAGGTTGGTGACCCCTGCGCTGTATGTTGGTTGCGAGCAGTGAGTCATCACATGCTCCTACCAAAGGGAATACCATGTTTGTTTAATTACGCATTCTTTATAGCATCGTTGCCGATTTTCACCGTCAGTTCAAGCATTTGAAAGGTTTCTGCTCTACAACTGCTCTCAGTTTTCTCCCCTGTTCACCCAAGTTTCTTGCTCTTGCAGTTGCGAGTGCTCTCGAACGTCTTTTTACCATTGTTTCTCGTCAACCGCCGTAGTTGCTGTCAATAGCACTGTCAGGCCAATGCTGTTGACACTGTAGTTGTGTCTCTAGCAGGTCTATTGTTTTCCTTCGTTTATCACTTAACTCTTTCTGTCCTATAAAAACTGGTTCAGGGATTTGCTTTCCAAGATCAATTCGACCGTTTTTAGAGCATGTCTGGGATCAGCCAGTGAAACAGTGTTACAAATAAGACACTTTAAAGGCCTTGTAGTCTGAGTGCATCATAAAAAACTATTGCTAAACTACTTGTTCAAATGTCATAAGCTTAAATGTACATCTCAGTGGATCAAAAAGTTACGTTTTTCATGACTTGTGTTTTTCAACTGTTAATACGTTTCTGCAGAAGCTGCGTGTTTCGAGCAAATTTTTAACTTAAGCAGAGTTTGCGACAAAAATTTTGCAAGTTATCAAATGTTTGAGGAAAAAGCTATTTGCTTAGTTTTCCTTTTATTATTTATCATATCATAGGATAAACGCCCTCTACCATAAGTGATTACCAAACAACAATGATGTGAAATTTTGAAGGTGGATTTAACTTATTTTTTATCAATTTACTGAAAACGGCTATCTATATTTCAGCTCCACGGAATAAAAAACGTTGAGTAGCATTTTACATATTTTTGAAAATCTATATTTAATAAAAAATATTAATACAAGAAATATTGTAATATATACAAGTAAAATATTGTTTAGATTTAGAAAAAGTATTACTAAAAAAGGAAAAAAGTGTTTGTTCCTTAAAACAGCAACGGTCTTGTAACGAAGAATCGCTACCCGCTGCATGCAGTGCACTTAGATTTACAGTTCATAAATCTGAACTGAAAAACGTCCACCACTCATAACAATGTAAATGTTCGCACAAAAGCTTGTAAACATTTTGGTTAAATGCCCAATTTTATGCTCCAAAAATATACCCGTTTTATTGAAAAATGTGTCTGAAGCTCTTTAAGAGTATTGGCTCCCTCCCAACTTCAAAGCTTCTGTGATGACGACCAGGGTTTCCAGATGAAAATTTCAGTAAAAAGTCAAACAGTGCGAAAAAGAGGTCAGAAAAAGGTCAAACCGATTGTTTAAAGGCCAGAAAAGAGCCAAACTTTGTTTGTGGGGTTACTATTCCTTTGTCACAAAAAACATCTGAATTACAAGAATACCATTCGAACTTTTCTTCGAAAATAATATTGACTTTTGCTTGGCATTGTACTGGAGCTCATTACTGATGCTTCTCTGACTTTTCATGGTTTGTGAGATTGCATACTATGGTTACAATGCGGCCACATTTTGCATACTGATCCATCAACATCTTTCCGCACCCATACGAAAGTCATCTCCCATCCACTCCTGTACTTACGACCAGAATCATAATAGCCCTTCTAATCCCTCGACGTCATTGTCGCATTACTATCGCAGGGACGCTGACCTGTCTGCAAGCGTTGAACCTGCTTAAGCAGGCTCAAACGCTTGTGGTAATATCTGCGTCCCCGTGATATTAACGTGTACTGTCATATTTTCCAGATTTCAGCTCATCATCGTACAATGCCACACTATTGATATTTATCCACATCATTGATGTTGATGTTAGACTTCCTGCAGGTGCTTGGAAAAATGTTCTTGCCTTGTAGATTCTATCGGTCTTCATAGCGTGGGGAATATTTTTTCAGTGTGGAAGATTGTGCCAACCTTTATGTTTCTGCTCTTGTGATGCGGATTAAGTATGAGGAAATCAACGAGTAAAACTAAGTCACGAAAGTGTGAAAAAATGGGTTTTGTCCGTATGCGTAAAGCTTCTATGTCATGGACAGATAATGCCAAGTAAAGTAGACAAGGGTGGACCAACGTGTTCAAGTATTGTTCTGTTCTTAGCGCGACAGGATTATTACGTAATCCGCGGAAAGAACAAAAGTTTTCAGAGCTTATCAATGATTTTTCAAATAGCTGCTGTTTGACGATACTCACAACTGCGCACACGTCCGTTGCATAGAAAATAAAACGTTTTTTTAAAACTCGTTTGCAACGCTACAGTTTTGTGTGACAGTGTAATTCCGTTTTTTCTCAACACTTTTCTTTAAAAAGACGTCACAAACATTAAGCCATAAATTCGTTAAAATTTTCGTGGTATAAATAATAAAATTATGTTATAAAGATCTTCTGTGGCCACACTCAAAACAGATACGAATTTCACAATGAAGAAATGTGATCCCACCCAGGTCGGCTCGCTGCCCCAGCAGGAGCAATTCATCGACGCCGGCAAGTCCAGCTGTCCTGATCCGAGCACTCACAGTCATAGTCGACGTTCTCTCTACAGAAGCACTTTTCTGCAAACTATACGCACCACTCTTCACACGTGAATAAAGCGCTTTACCAAGAGGGTATTTTTAAGCGTGACACAATTGCTCCGTTTATTTTTGGGCTCCAAGTGAGCACAAATGAAATGTTTTGCTGGTCATAGAGCATTTTTCAGTACACACCCATGTTTCTGAAAAATAGCAAAGAGGCATTTTATCATTTCCTGACGTTCTGTGCATCCGTATGTATTTCAAAATGCTAACGAATCCCTGATAGCTGCTTTTGCAAAACTGGTATATGTTAGTAGTTTGGGCGACGCTTGTCTGCACTCAGCTCATATAACCCACCTTCAGTAAGCGGCTTTATTTTGGCAAATTAATAAAATTAATGAAATACTTCGTGTTAAAACGTCTTCGCTTAGCAAAGAAAAAAGTAGTTCAGGCAAGATTTTCCTGCATGGCAACGTTGATAACAACCGCTGTTTTACAAAACAAAAACTGCAGTGACCTCCTTCAAGCTTTGCAAAATCAAGTTACTTCGACCAGAAAGCAGTGGGCTGCATGGCGAGGAGTACAACTTGAAGCTCTTTCGCGAGGGAAAATGAATAATAACTGCTACTGAGAATAAATATATCGCTATCTTTAAAAAAATACAAATGTGTGGAAGCACCTCACTCTTGCATTCAAAGCTTTATTGAAAGGCATACACGTTTTTACAACGAATATAACATTCTTATACCTCTCAATAACAAATGCGTTTTCAGCCATAGTGCAACACTTTCATTATTACATTTCAAGAACAGCAGTCAGACTCAGAATATGACAGGCGATAAAAATAGGTTTATTCTGTGGTGGTGAGAAGGGTCGGTGTGAACGCTTACATTCCACTAACTCAGGGGTCTCCAAACGTTTTTGTCCGAGGGCCACATAACGTAATACAGAACATGTCGAGGGCCGGATATCTTACGCAATGAGATTGTTGCGGGATATGTTATATTCTACCAAATCAAAAAATTTTTCGTAAGTAGGCTACTGTATATTATTTTTTCATCATTGGCGAAATGGCTTCGCGGGCCGTATGAAATGGCTTAGCGGGCCGCATCTGGCCCGCGGGCCGTAGTTTGGAGACCCCTGCACTAACTCAACAGCAGAACTTCCAATGAATAACGGATGACAACAGGAATTTACAGAAAAACGACACGGACCAAGTGACCACTCATGCTATTAAAGAAAACAACGAAAGATCAATACCGACTATTTTTCTGAGTTTATTTTGTCTTGTCTAACGCCTTTCAACTGAGATAACTTGATGCTATTCAACAACAACGGTTGACTTCACACAACCAGGTAAATATTTGTTGTGTGGAAGGAGGGAGTTAAGTGTGATTCTGAAGCAAACAGGAAAACAGGGAACCCAGACCAAGAAAAACATTAGAAGCAAAAAGAAACAAAAATGTTTGTTACAAGACATTTATGATATTTTTCTACCTTCTCCCGATCACTGGGCTGGCTTGCTCTGTGTGTTTTTGCATACTTCATAACAGATGTTCACGCCTAGAATTGTTTTCTTCATTCAACTTTCTCATGCTTCTTCTCGCTCAAGTGCCATCGAAAACTATAAGTATTGAATTTGAGGGTTTCTTTGAAATAACTGCTGCAATTCAGCTTAACTTATTTCAAAAATCAGAAAAGATTTCTTTCTGCTAAAAGACTACCAACATGTTTGCCTGACGAAAGCCATTTTAAACCTGACAGAAAAATAAGGCTTTTTGTTCACTTTTCACGGAAAGGTACTCAAATGATTCAGGGATCTGAATACTTCTGTGGCAACACTGAATTGTGGAAATAAAGCAAGCTCCAGTTTGAACAGCGGGGTCTTCAACACTACAAATTGCTGAACTTTCGAAGGTCAATTGGCCAGTGATGTAAGCACTTTACTGTTTTCCGGCTGGTGAGTACAAAGCCAGAAGTGAAGGTACGAGCCATGCTGCCAATTTGTCCAATACGCATAAAGTAAAATGGAGTTTTGCCAATTCTTGAGCGAGAAAAAGCATAAGACATTGTTCTGGGCATGAAAAAAGTCATTATGTTCTCATAGTAAAGGCCGATTACAGCTTCAAGTAAAAACGCCGATACTCTTTTGCAGAAATCACTATCACCAAGCATCTGCAGGCATTTGGCAAAAAACACATTTTCAAAGTATCAGTCTTTAATTTATCACTTTTTATTAGGTCTATATCACAAGGTTAGTATAAGCAAAAAATATAAACGCTTACTCATAACACAGCACGGGGAGACGTTGGTTGGCAATGCGTATCCAACAGGAAAAGCAAACATTGAAACAGAGCACTAGGGACTACTGTGATCTCCATCATCATACGGAAGAGTTACGTAGTTGATATCCACACAAAGAAGCTGTTAACGCTCTGTTAAGCTTTTTCAAGATCTTTGCCTTTTAATCTGCGTACCAGTCATTCCTCGTCATGCATCATGACCACGTCCCGACCTATATTTAAAGACCAACACCACGTCCGATGCGACCAGCAACGTAAACACAATATTCGCTTGCGAGAAACAACTC
>JGI24158J21664_10011903_pt1 | contig 11549 bp, 5 predicted proteins | sample Ectturendosymbi3_FD_21664 | JGI IMG/M metagenome (IMG submission 21664)
GCAACGCGTGTGACTCGCCAGAGAACAGATATTTTGGTATTGACACAACGAAAAGTAGCAACCTACGTCTACTCCGTTAAATGTATCATCTGCCATATCAGTTCGACGACATAAGATATGCATTTCTTGGACGGAAAATGTTTTTATGTTCCTTGGGTTACAGACGTTTCTGTTCAACTTAGCAAAAAATTTGAAACAAAACAAATACCCAAATACTCTATCGACAAGTTTTGAACACAAGATCTTACACTTGGTTAAACGCGAATTAAGTTTAGCAAACTTACGAAACAATTTTAAAACATTCCCAGCAGCTCAAGTTGATACATAAGGTTGGAATTTGGTAAAAATTTCATCACGGTTGGGTGATCACCGCTAAACAGCTTCAAACAAATGTTACCATATAATGAAACGCCAGAGTAGACTGGTGATTGCCAAGTTCAAAAACTGTTACCTAACGCTGGAAGAATGCTGCCAGCAACCCAGAAGACTGGAACAATCTTGAATGCACCGGGATACAAAATTATCCCGATGGTTGCAGCGATGCTTATCACAACGATGCCAATGATAGCTCCAATCTAAACAAAATTAAAAATTGTTTATGTTTCCAAGCAATGTACTCATAGTTCAAAAAAAGTATCGTAAAAATCAACAGCACTTTTACGGCGACTGCCAACACTTAGAATACTGAATGAATTACCCCGTCGCGAGAAAAGTCGTTTCATGATCGCATAATTTTGGTTGCTTTTTGAAGTTATTACACTTATATTTACAATTCGAACAGCGTCTTCTTTCATCTAACACCTTCTTTGTCATATCAGGATGGTTTGTATTTATTCAGAATTGCAATTCGCATGACTTTTGAATGCAAAGCAATTTTTGACATTTTCGATGACAAAACTAATATGCTATGCTATTAAGATAGAATCTAAGTTAAAAATTTAAGAGTAGATTATTCCTCAAGCTCAAACCCATTCTCCTGTTCTTTGCAGTGTGTAGATTTATGGTAAAAACAGTCACAAAATACTGCAGAAAAAATTGCAATTCAAAACACCCGAATTATTGAGTATGATAAACACCCTTCACGAAGTAACAGTCAAATGATGTTGATTTCCCGTCTTACCTTTGCCAGTCTCCTCGCTAGTACAGGGTTACGATGATTCACAAGCATGCCTACGATCACAGGCGCAATGAAAGCCGAAAGCAGATAACCTAGGAAGCAAAGTTATATTTATGCCTTTTGAAAATGGTAAAAAGTGAGATCTACACCAAAAAATGCAAACACAAAAAACAGTGTTAACGCGTAACATTTGTTGTGTGCGTGATTTTCGTTTAAACTTAGTTCGTTGTCCCAGGAATGTCAAATCTTGAAACACTCGTCAGTCAAAGCAGAGCTATGAAACTGCAGGTAGCTTCATGTTTATATTGAGCATGTTCTTGCAACTCACATATATTTGTATAAGGAATGCTTATAGCTTCATCGATGAAAGATGGTGTGTAGATATATAAACAGAGAGGCATCATGGCAAATGCCATAAGTGTTGAAGTTGTTGTCATAGCAATACTAAAAGGAGAAAATATTGGAATCAATTGGACTTTGAAAAGACCACACAACACAGTGAGACGCACCCAAAATTTGAATCATTTCCGGGCAAATTCAATGCTTTTAAAAAATTCGTAAACATCCATTGCTTAAAAAATGTTAAAAAACGTGCATGCGCAACCTTCAGCCGTCGTAGATATGTACATGGCTTGCGTGTGGCTAAGGATCTGCTGGTGTTTAAATGGTACCATATTGGTTTCTAGCAGAAAACTGAACAAAATCTAGCTCTACTTAAGTGTAAAGCAGAATATGTTTTCTATGACAAATAACCGATTTTCTTCACTTTAAGCCCACTGTTCACCATGGAAACTCTGCCGACAAGCATTTGGCACTCTGACACAACAGTCATCAACAAGCCTCCGGTAGACTTTTTAATATCTTCTACGCTCAGCAACCACAGCTGTCCACTCAAAGAAAATTTAGCATTTGTATCAAGACAATTACTGGACTGGCATAGCTGTACCAACCTCTTCCTTGCTTCGGCCAATTTCCAGCACTCGTAAGTTTTGTCTTTGTGTGACAAATATGCGTCACAAAACTTGTGTCGAATTAAATAGGTGTGCCACCTACCTCAAGTCCATGTCGCCGTCACACCAATAACTGACCAAATTGGATGCATTTCCTCCAGGCAAGCATCCCATAATGAGGACCACCAAAGCTTGAGCTTGAGACAAATGTAGTAAATGGGCAGCGGTAAATGCACCAAGAGGCATGATTCCAAACTGACATATAAAACCTGTAAAAACCAACATCGTGCACCATTGATTCCAACCTGGTTCGTTATGGAGCTTTTGCAGGTATCTTCGTAAAAATGTCATCAAGCAGCAAATATCGATAATTAAATACAGCTTACTCCCTACGCGGGATTTGTGGTGGGATGTCATCATAGGTGTAGGAGCAAGCACATTTTTGGGGGTGCGAAGGAATTTTGCCCGAATTTCCCTAAACTTGCCCGGCCCGAAACATTTTGTGCGCCAAGACCAGAAAAAGACGCGGAAACCACAAACGAGGTCTTCAGTTTCTCATCGGGCGCAATTTTTCTGGAGAAAGAAGTCACGAAATATGTGTCCGAATTTTCTGGAATTTTGTCCGAATATGCCAAATCAAAACTTTTGGCGGTGCGCTTGCACCCAATGCACCTCCAACCATGGGCGTCCGCAGAAATTTTTCCAGGGGAGGGCAGAGTCGACATGTTGCTTGTCTTTTTCGGTTTGTTGGCGATGCAACGCGAATGGACGTACACAAAAAGAAAAATGTCCAATGTTACGGCAACAGTTACATACAGTGTTTTCCATATCAGAACATTTTGCACTGAGAAAATGTTTGTTTTAGTGAGAATGGATATTTCAAGCCTGAGTTGGCAGAGTTCTAAATGAATTACAAACTTTGTGAATCATTAGAATAAGCACAAAATCTTATCAAAATACGAGCAAAATACACATTTAATTCAAATATCCTCTTGTTTTCGTGCTTTTCCAATGTTTTGGAAGGTTGCAAGTGCGCGAGAATGAGATTTCACTGTGCAAATGGTCTGGTGGTACTGCACAGTTTCGCACTTTAGAGGCAGGGGCGGGTCCAGCTAGTAACGTTAGGCGGGATAGGTGGGATATTTCAGTGGTGGTCAGTTTCATAACGGCTTCGCACTGTAAGAAGAGATGATCACTGCACAGCTGTGATCAACCAACGGACGACAGAATTGCCTCAAATAGCGAACAATAAGGCTATTCGAACATGACGAAAGCACAAAACCATGGTGGATAAAGTTACTTTCTTAGATTTTAAGGTGCGCGATCGTCCCCCCGAATCCGCCCTGTTTGGAGGGAGTATTGGTTCCAAAAATGCGCTTTTTGGCAGCAGTGATTCGTTTTCACACATGCTTCTTCCAGGCACGTAACCAGCTCAGGACACCAGGCGGTGCGGAGAATTTTCTGAGAGGGGTCAAAAATTTTTCAACCATAACCAATGATTTTAAATTTTGTCCAACACGTTTTTCCAGGGGAGGCGAAAAGTTTACCGACGGGGACATCTCCCCCCTGCGACACTAGTAACGGTCCTGGCTTCTTTAAACATAGTACAAACCAGGGGTGGGCAAACTTGTTCAATGGAAGAGTCATTTGCAGAAATCAAAAACATCGGCGAGTCGCAAAACCAGTTCGTAGTTTCAATACAAATACTGTAAAGAATGCAAGTTTTACATTGCCAATATTAAGTTTTTGCTTGATTTTCTAGTCCCCGAAAATCTGGACAGTACATTGTTAGATGTGCGAATTCATTCTCCCAAGTGTTCATCTTTCAGGGTTTAACAATGGTTTGATTTAAGAACTTCATTACAGAGAATCAAAATTCGAAGCGGTAATGTCGTGTTGTATATAGAAATGAGTTGTACACTGGTCTTTTATATTCTGGGTATTTACTTTCTGGAACCTGTTGACAGAAATTAACTGTAGAGTGGCACTGACTAAAGTTTTTTTTTTGGAGACAGACTTTTTTGCTTTTCGGCCAGTTTAATTTCTGCATCAGTCAAGTGTGTGACAAACGGTTAGTGAACTGGACAGCTATCACCGACTACATCAACATTGAATGGATTTACAAGGAACGCAAAGCACAGTTTTAACTCTTGGAAATGCTCATATCTGGGTTGAATTTCTCTTCCACTTTATGGTCTGCAATTGCCTCCTCGCGAAAAGCATTCGTTCTCATTCTGACATTGGAAGAATGACAGTTGACAATACGTGTCTTCGAAAAATTTTAATTTTCCACTGGGAACTTAGTAGCCTAATTTGCGATTCAGTTTCACTGTCGTTATCAAATCGCGCAGACTCCTCGGTCACTAACTCACGAACTTTGTGAAACAAACGTTACAGCTGCTGTCTCGCAGCATTGCCTGCCAAGAAGTCTGCGTTCAATAGTAACATGCGGCAAAACGCCTACCGCCGTAACTTGAAGTGCATCTTCGAAGATTTGTGGCCATGTTATTGTTACGCAACAAAGGCCAATAAGTAGAACAAATTCGCTCCTTAGTGTAAGTGTAATATCGGCAAACAAACTGTTATTGCAAGAATTAACCCAACTGATCAGAATTTAAATGCTGATTTCACGTTTTCTAGAAATTTTTGCTTCTTAGTTCCAATTTCCAGGGGGGGGCAAATGCCCGTTTCCCCCTCCCCCTGCGGATGCCCATGCCCCCAACTCCTACACTAGTGGATGTTACAGCAGCACAAATATAAGACACTGTTATGTTTCAAAAACGCAAGACGCCGTTGCCTCACGCCAAACAAAGTATAGGTCTTCATTTTCCTCGGACAAAAATTCCGGAAAATTCGGAAACAAACAGCATTCATTGCTATGGAAAGCATGAGAAACTATTAGATAATCGCACGGCACCAACTAGCATTAAAAGCTGAAAGCAAGAGACTTAGGTGTGCTTGTCGATAAACACTTAAAAACGGTGTTCATCTGAGTTACCCTGTTATCAAACAAAATACAACAATCTAGTTCGCTTACAGATCCATGCGTACCTTTAAAACTTCACGCAAAAAATTTAGTTAATAATAACAATATTAGCCCTGCAGTGCAACCTTACGATATAACGCAGCAGGTCTACAAACTGGTAGACATGCTTATATGCAGTATACCACTGATTTTATAGTCACCCTAGTGTTTGTGCTTTTTACAAAAAAATCAAATCAAAGAAGCAAAGCACTTCTAAACAATAAAGAGATAAGAAACAAAGCATGGCCTAGAGGGGAAACGACATTTTTCCGTCATGAAAATGTTAACTACAAATCTCTATGAGGCATTTAACATTTGAGGCCTAAAGGTTATGTGTTCGAATTCAGACGTCGACTTATTGTTACCTTGCATAACCGTCATTTTGCGCAAATATCACTCTGCAATACAATTGTGCCGCCAAACTGCATATTGCCAAATTGACTACGAAAGAAAGCGTTGTTAGAGATACATCAAGTAATTTCATCAGTCCTTTCCGTGGAAACGTTTTGTCTTTAATTTTTTTCTGTAGATCACTTCAATGAAACAAGACTACTTACCGATTAATATGCCCCATGGACGCATTATGCGCTCTTTCAATTTCTTCACTTTGATTGTACATCCCATGGAAAACATGATGATTGTTACACAAGCAACCAGAATAAATCCAAGAGTTCGACTGTACAAAATACAAACTTCAACTGATCTTTATATCCCTGCAACGTTGTGCTTTTTTACCTGATTTGACGTATTGGCGGACGTAAATATTTGATTTATGCATCTTGTTAGCTCCTACTGTTTGGTCCTAACAAGCTTCCGTTGTAGAAGATTTAACGTAAAAAAGATTTGTTATCAAATCATCAAGATACTCTCAGGGAACTACTTTTTCTGTAGGCCATCATATTGTTACATCCAGGAGAACTGGACAGACTGTTTCAAATGACCCTTGAAGTCAAATTTGATTTTGTAAAATAACAAAAAATAAGCTGAGATCTGCACGGTTACGACAAGGTCTACCTATACTGTTGACATGCAGCTGATAAAGTAAAACCTAGATCGGATATCTTCTTTTTTAGCTATTTAGCACTATGTTCAATTAAGAACAAGTGTTTGCTAGAACCAAATCGACCACGTTAAACGATACTAATCAATTGGCTCAAGCCCTGACAAACATTGCTGCGCCAAGACAGCGATAAAATCCTTTAAAATAGTTCTTTTTTCTGATGCTACGTAAAGACAAAAAGTTTGTTAGTAAAAGGAGACCTAACGATAAGCACTGCGACTTCTTTTAACAATATGGAAAAGATATGCGAAAAATAACCTGTAATTTTCAATGTTCCTGGCTTGACAAAAGCGAAGAAGCACGATTGGATCAGTTGCGTTGTTGCAGAGCGGATTTGAAGAATTGGATGTTGCTGTATGCGAATGGTGCACTCACAGTGAGGGAAAAACTTTCATCATTAAACCCTATGCAGAGGCTTCATAATGTTTTCGTGAAGTTGTTTTCGTGTATATAACATTAAAGCACTGTTCATAAATCAAAACTTTTGCAGTCTTCCTGTAAATGTAAATACATTTTTAAACAAGATGCAGAAAGCATTTTGTGTACATTGCTGTTGCTGAAACCTGTCCTTCAACTTCGCATTTCTTGGATATTTAGTCAGTGGCAGGAAGGATTTGGATGAAAAATCGTGCGATAACGAAGTATTTCAAACTCAGTAGCAATTAAAATATGATTTGAAAGATATTAAAAATTAGGTAAAAGTTGAGAGGAAATTTTACTTGGGACAACCACTGAAAGATGTTTTGCTGATAGGTTTGGTCTTTGGTCTCAATATACGTTCAACGAATTAACGCAGCAAAAACGTTTCTAATGTGTTTACGTCATTGCTGTATTGATCCCAAGCAAGGTACAATAAAACTGAAAAAAATACTACATTATGAACGAAATGCGTCTGGTAGCAAATGTGTCAACGCATGCAACCGTAAGGTCTTTTTTCCACCATAAAAGCATCGGCAAACACGTCAAATCACAAGGAAATGAATAATTCACACCACAACAACGTAGATAAGCCTCGTCTAAAAATTAGGTGTAGTAGTGACTGGTTTCCATCCACTTGTGTATTTTTAATGTTGTGCGAAATTGTTGCTGTTATGCCTCATACATCAAAAACAAATGCAGAAACTATGCTCACCTGTTGTTATCTGCGTTCTTTGCCAGGAATTATCGAACACTGTGAAGTTGTGCAAGTCATTTTCCTCCCCAGACATATTGCAGTTGAACAATATCTTAAGCCGTTTTGCGTGCGCAAATCTGAATCGTCTCGACATAAAACAAAAAACGCGTGATAATTTAGATTTCACGCAAAAAAACAGCGCCAACGTGTTACACCATCTGGCATTCGCACTTGAAAAGTGCGTGAATGCAAGAAGAACACGTTCACAGCCACTCGCCAGCACGGCTTGTAAAAGGCTTTGTCAAATACAGTAACCCGCTGAAATGACGGCGTTTGCTCCTAAACTGTGAGGCGAAGTTTTGCTGCCACCACGAACATCTGTGCTGCATTGCCTGCTGCGCAATTGCAGTTATCAGCGTCAGCACACACAAAGAAGGCGATAAGAGCAAAGCACTTTACCGGAAGCGCAATGGCAACAGTGCTTTACCTGTTTTTTTCGAGATAAGAAACTGTTGTTGAGTGCGGCAGCTGTTTCGAGGTGCAAGGCATGAAATGCAGTTCTTTGTTGCAAAGTGGCCGACAATATTGGGAAAAGCTGAAACGTTCGACGTTTAAGAAAAGTTTTTCATACGCTTGCAAGCATTGAAAATTGAAACAATGAAACATTTTACCTTATGCAGTCACTTTTCTGCAGCGCTAAAGGTATTTTCCTCTTACACCACTAGACACGAAATTTCACTTTTGTAGACTTTTGTTCGTTTTATCACCACTTTTGTACGACTTCTGACATTATGAAGGTGCTTTGAAATTGGCAACAGGAAATATTTTTGTGACGGCACTGAACTTGAATGAACAATGTCCCACTTGCCTCCCAGTATTTAAAGTCTTATAAAAATTCATCTAGCTCACTTTATTGACGCTTTGTGCATTTCAATCAGGCTCGTATAGCTAGAGGGGGCGCTTGGAATGACATCCCAGGTACAAAAGTTTGGGTAATCGTGCAGCGTTTAGCCACACATCTGTATGAATGCTTCAATGCTAATTGGAAGTCGAATTGGTAGGACATATAAACGTCAGATAGTAGTGCAACTGGCAATAATATTATATGCGTGGTTACGGACCAACGTTTACGTTTATTGAAAACTCTCATTTGAGTAAAGAAACAGATAAGGGAAGCATGTTGCTCAAATGTAAAAAAACATTGAAAAAACAAAATATCTATACGGCAAAATCAAAATTAAATCGAGCTATTTACTATTAAGATCTATTAAGATAGTAGACATACAGTACGTACCTCAAAATTTTCATTCAACGCAATTTTACTACTCTTTGAGAGGAACACAAATGAAAACGAACTATTCGATTTAAAGTATACTTAAAGGAAAATTTTGGTAGAAACACGAGGCGTCTTATTCTGGTTACTTCTATCAAACGCGCGAAGAAGGTCTTCCACTGTTACTAATCAGCATTAATTTCTTCCAGTTAATTTTGGCCAGCACAAATTTTAGCAAACGTTTTGCGTTAGCTTTTTTTGCACCGGTGGATTTTTTGTTACATATTTTAACGTTCGTGAAAGCAAGCATAAGTGCTGTTCAGTAATTTCTTTCATAGTAAAAAATTTGCAAATACAGTAAATTAATAGGAAGACACGTACTGTATTTAAAACACAAGAACATGGTCATTTTGTAGATTAAACGACATAGCATTAGATGACATATGTTCACAACACGTTAAACAAATTTCTGGCTTCGGAGAACCTGTGTTTCGTTGGCAGACCATTTTGTATAATTTTTAGCGGCAACTATGAACAACTGTAGTTCGCAAAGGCTTGAATTTGTTGGAGCAACGTCATTACCTTCGCCTTCCAACATTACTTCAGTAAGGTCGGAACCAACTGCAACCAGTTTCAACGAACACGTCAATATGTAAAGTTACAACGGTTATTTAACCTGCAGCGGCTATTGAAAATCTGACTCCGGTATATGGATTGCAGACCACTGGGAAGAAGTCGAATGGCTTGCAGCATGGCGAGATCGGGGGATTCAAGTCTCAATGCCGACATTGTTGATCAGTTCAGGAACAGCTGGTTTGGTTACTGCTGTTATAAGTTCATGTTTGCACAAAGCTCAATGCATTCCCAACATAGGTGAGGTAATGGTTTCCCAGCTTACTTCTGTGTCGTACCCTGCATCAGGGGCGTACCGAGGTTAGATGGCGCCCAGGACAAGAAACAAGTTTGGCGCCCCTATGTTCAAACCTAAGGTCTTTTGGGAGTACATTTACGTACTGAAGACAGTATTTGCGATATTGTCTTTTTCGCGACCCCAGTGATTCGGCGCATGGGTCATTTTGCCCCTTGCCCCCTCGATATGCCCCTGCCCGGCAGATGAACGTCAACACGCACCTGCGAAATAAGACAGTTGATTCAAGACAAACCATCACATTCGTTGCCTTTGTCTACTCCGTAACCAACGAATTATTGCTGACGCTTATGCCTTTCCTGTACGTCTAACTGCATTCACACCTTGTTTGATATCGCTTCGATACTGGGAAAAAATGCAGGTTTGCATGAAAAAAACGTTCTGGCCACGACCAAGGTATATATACACGTGTCAAAAAAACTTCAATTTGCCTTAATGGCCCAACGAACCAACGGAGAAGTTCTCGTTTACACCTCTCGACTCTTAAAAGACCAGCAAACCTTTCATGATGACACTTTAAATGCCTCTCTGTCACTCTTGGGAAAACCCTAAATTGGGGCTAAGCGCTGATAAATATTCTTTGAAACGCATATAGGATTTTTCAGTATATATAACGTGTTTAGTGTTTTCCCGAGGTAAGCGCATCACAATAATTTCGCAGCAGTTATAAAAATCTTTCTCAGTGCTTGATCACTTCGAAATGAACGGTTGCCATGAAAGTAGAGTCAGAGATAAAACCAAAAAGGGTCTCGGTAGTTGGTCAGACTGAAAGGTGGAACCATCAGTGTCTATGGGAGCAGGCCCGTAGCCAGGTTTCAATATTTGGTGGGGCACAATACATTTTTGAGGGGGCAAGATTTTTAGTTTTACTATATCTTTAAAACAAATTTTTCTGGGCGCAACAAAATTTGGGGGGGCACAAAAGAAATTTGGGGGGGCACTGCCTCCGAATGCCCCCCGTGGCTACGGGCCTGTATGGGAGGGTCCCGTATATGATTCATAACGGTACAACTCACACCGTTTGCAATAACCGTGACACCAAAAATCGTTTGAATTCATCTAGAAAAGTTGTGTGACGTGTTATTTTCAGAAATTTACCATGACAAGATTTTGAAATACAGTATTTTTGCAAGAAAAACAGAGGTTGGCCTGAAACCCATTCGTAGTCTAAACGACAGTGAATCATTGCCATTTGTTATGTTCCTTGGTATGTAAGTTATGCCTTACAGTTATTCACAAATAAGAGGCCAAAAACTTTAAGCCAAACAATTCAAGGTACATTCCAATTTAGAAGCCTTTTATTCACTTAATACTTTACGAAAACTTTTGAAATGGCTGATTGAGCATATTCTCAATGTTCCGAAAGCGTAGCAATGCGACTCCGCTTCCTAGGTGTGATATCTGCCATTAAAAATCACAGAAACCCCAACATGCATGACTCTTAACTACACAATAGAAGGAACTGGCTTCATTCTATAACACCATTGCGCTGATGTGACGACTGTTCCCACACGTGACGCTATAGTTATCGAACCGACAATTCATCGCACTGACTTATTAACGATTTTATCAAACCCAGCACATGGGCGTATTAAATGTACACATAAAACGGAACAATATTTCATGAACGGAACGATGTTTGCCACTGGAATGCGTAAGGTGGTTTAAATGCACGTATCAACCACATTTATTTCTGTACACTACACCGTTGCAAATCATTTAAAGTTATACGTTGTGTGCAAAAACTCGAAGGCAGCTGCTTATAAAAGGACCGTGTTCTTGTGGCGCTCTCACGAGTCTATCGTCCTTGGCTGTGGATGCATGGCGTTTACATTTGATTTTGAGGTAGTCCTCACACCTTCAGTTAAGTTACGCCATTTTGGGTTTTATCACGGACATCCATAAAACCATGGTATCCGGACAACAGCCACCTAGGGCAATCGTCACCCAGAACAACTGCCACCCGGACAACTGCCAACTAGAACGATTGCCACCTAGGACAATCGCCACCCAGGACAACTGCCACCCGGGCAACTGCCAACTAGAAGGATTGCCACCTAGGGCAATCGTCACCCAAAACAA
>JGI24158J21664_10011910_pt1 | contig 11544 bp, 5 predicted proteins | sample Ectturendosymbi3_FD_21664 | JGI IMG/M metagenome (IMG submission 21664)
AGCTCCTCGACAGATATTGAATCCCTTTTTTTGCAAACCGCGCAAGTCAAGAAGGGCGGCGAAGTGCGTTAAATATGTTCACTGCACTTGCCTACTTGCCTGGGGCCGGACGTGTGGGGGTTGAGTCATGACGAATCGTTATGAAACTGTTTCTGTTTCCTGTCAGACTGAAGAACCTGCTTCTTGAGCGAGATTTCCAAAATCGCGTGCAGGAGGAAAAAATGAAGCTCTTCTCCGACGAAGACTTTGGTGACGAGGAGGTAAGGTTTTGCTTTGCTTGACTCCAGTAGCAACAACGTGTTGCTGAAACCCTAAAATCGTTAACGCTATTGCTCAGCTGTTTGTTTTTACGGGGGGGGGGGTCTTGTGGGTATCAAACTCAATCAACTTGTTGTCAATCACACAGGACTTCGACAGCGTGCCCGACCGGCCAGACAGAGATCGACTCATTCGCCATCAAGATTCTCAGGTATTTGGCAAGTGGTGTTTTTCAGTGATATTTAATAATAATCGCTTGACGGTAAAGACCTTGCGAAATTTCAAGACTCGACATGTCGTTCCACCTGACAAAATTTGATTATGTCCAAACGCAACCAAAAACGTTATTTGCGGTTTCACCTGACCTCTGTGTTTCGCTTCATCAACGCATACGCTGTTTGTTGCAAACAGGCCTGACTCCGGTTTTTTCTGCTAGTTTCGATCTATGGTTTTGGGAATTGTCATGGCAAACCACAGCAATTAATGGACCGGTTCGTTTTTGTAAATCTACCATTTTTTTTGCTTGCTGAAAATACCATCTACTTAATCTTCAGGCGAAACTCGACGCTCCGAAGGCGCTCAACGAAAGTCCTACTCCGAGGTTCGGATTCTTTCCTGTTTTTCTTTCCCCCGTAATGGTGTACTGCCTATTCGGCGTGAGCGCAATTTCGCATTCAGTGCACTTGTACTTGTTGCTAGACGGTCGTTCGCTGATTTAACTTGAGCTCACTTGCACGTTCCCGGAAACCGCCGAGTTGGTTTTTGCTGCAGCGACTTGCGTGCGCTCATTGAAAAACGGATGAAAACCTCGTGCGTGCCTTACGTTAGGCTTGGCTTGCCTGTGTTCTTGTGTTGAACTGTCGATTGTCCCTGTTGATCTTCCCATCTCGCTGTGTCGCAACAGTTAACAATTTAATTTCTCTATTGATCGACAGATCGGACCACACCCCCCAGAGCAAACCCAGCACGTACAACCAGTCCACCACCGGTCCCGACACGAAGCCCGGCCCCGTGACGAAATCCTACCTCACAAGCGGCCCAAAATCACCCGATTACGTAAAGCCTACGATGAAATCACCCGATTACGTAAAACCTGCGACAAAGGTAACCTTCCTAAACGTTTTTGCTGCCGAGTTCGACTTCAAATTTATCGACGCAAATTTACACGGTGACCGGTAAATAAGCGACTCCGGGACGCAGAAAAGTCCTGGGTTCCCCCCTCGGCAGCTTATTGGTGGATAGCGACATTTGAATTGACTTAACTGGCTCGCAACGTTGATTTGCTCAAATCGGCAAAGACCTGTGTGAGGCAGAGACTGAAAATTAAGTTCTACCCGTATTTCCATGGAAACCCGTTGCTGCTTAACATCATGACGCCGAAAAAGCTCTTGGCCATGTGCGTTCGATACGATATGCTGAGGAAGCCAGTTTTCCGAGCAAGAGAATCTTTTCTGTATGATGCCGCGCTGTCGTCGACTTTGTACAAATCACCAGTAATTTGTAAATGCTTTGATAGTTTCAGCAAAACGGACGAGAAAATCAGCGCAAACTCTTCCAGCCCCTGGACAACCGCAGACCAGAAACAGAGGTAAGCCCCCTCAGCTAATTGTGCTACGTCTCTATTACGTAATAAACACTTTCTCCTACCGTCTGCGCGTGTGTTGTGACGTGTCGCTTCACTGTTTGCAAAAATGTTTACTGAGTGCGTTGATCGTTTCTATAGAAACCGCGTCAAACGTCAAGCAGGTTTGACAACGAACTGCGACGACGTCAGGAGAAGCTGGTGGTGAGTTGGGTGTTCTCTTTTGCTTGTTCAGCTTTCGTTAAGACAAACCACCGTCATGCCAAAATTCTTTAGGACAAAAGAAAAATAGTAACCCATAGATCAGTCTCGTCGCCACGGGCGCTTTGGTGGGCTTATCCCCCCAAACAAAGTTCCAAGCCACTCCCCAAATTAAAATGCGAAACACTATAAATAAGCTTTTGTCATAATTTCAGAATGTCAAGTCCCCACGCATAAACGTAAAGCCCCCCTATTGAAAAAATTTTGGCGACGGTTGTGCCCTAGCACCCTAGTAACTTTTTCCGACTTTAATAAAATATGCAATTTGTGGCGACAGGTTTCGCTGTGGAACGTTTCGTTTTTCTGCACTTGTTTTCAATGGCTCCGGAGGTGCTGATGGATAGATCTGAATGTTTGAAGTTTACTTGTTTTTATATGCACTTGTCGTTAAGCTCAATTTGCCAAGCGAGGATACCAATGAATGGCCGACGTGAGCAACAGAGCCGCACTTTAAGAGACTCCTTTCCGTGAAGTGCAATACAACAATCTTCGACTTCGCAGTGATCCCATCAAACTATCAGAATGAGCAAACATGCTAAAATCTTCTTTTCCCCGTGGAATTAACTTAATCTTCTGTGCAAGCGGACCTTAACAAACAGATACTGGCAAACACTATTGCTGCGCACAGTCGGGTAGTTGACAATACAAGTCATAACGCTGCTACTTTATATCAGTTGATTCTGAATCGAAAACTTGATTTAAAATTTGAACTGGGGTTGGTGATTTTGTGGTAATGGCATTCGCATTCAAGCGTTTGCAACCTTGTTGTCTGACGCTCGAAACGCAAGATTTGGGCACGAAATGAGTTACTTGCAATCAACTCCTCCCCAGCCGTGACTTCAGCTGCTGCATGACGTAGCCTGGGGGTCGTGACCTTCAAAGAGCCAGCGAAACGAGTGCCGCCGTCACCCACATGCGCCAGGCGATTATTTTCGTTGTCCTGTACAAAACACACCGCGGTTTCTTTGTTCGCTGATTGTGAAACGTGTCGAAAAAACTCTTGCAGAAGCAAAAAGAAGCTGAAGAGAAAGAGGAAGCCGAGCGAGTCTTTCTCGAGAACAAACTGAGCGAGGGTAAAACGGTCCCCGTTAACCCCATCTACCGCAAAACGTCTGAAAACCGATCCTCCGTGAAAAAGCTGTCGCCCGACTTTTCTCGTGGCGTCACGCACCGGTAAAAAGATCGTTTTTGTTGCGATTTTGTCATCGCAGCGTTTGCTCTTTTTTTACAAGTCGCATTTTTCAGACCGAATGCGCGTGGAATTTCGGACAAACCACGACCGATATCGGACGGCTTCATGCTGGGAAAGGAGGTGCGGGTGGACGAGCCGGTGAGCTTGTTTTGTTACGTTTTCGTGACAGTTTTTTCGTGTTCTGGAGTTACGAAGTTTCAAAAGATAATTTATTGGAAGTCTTGTTGCGTATTTGGGGTAGTGTACAAAGTTGCGAATATTTTGACGCAAACGGTTCCCGTCAAGGTGTTGGGAACAGGCTCTTAAACATGACACGACTTCATCTCAGACCCGTAGCCAATTTTTAAGGTTTTGGGGGGAAGGGGGCGAAAACATTTTCCGGAGGCAGTATTTTTGTTTTTATTGTATGTATATGAAAAAATCCTGGGCACAACAAAATTTGAGGGCACTGCCCACGAACGCCTCCCCGTGGCTGCGGGCCTGCTTTATTCGTGAAGGTTGGTCAATGTTAAAAGAAAAAAGGTTAACTAATGTGCTTTGTTGCAAGGAGTCGCCGCCAGGAAAGAGGCCAATCAGCTACTTGTCAAACGTCGCAACGCCGAACGTGATTGGCTCGCAGGAAATCTACAACGATCCGCGCCAAAGGCGCGAGGCGGTCATGCGAAGGTGAGCTGAGTCTTTGTGAAACTCAAGGCTGTGTAGGAAATATGCTGCAAGCGTGGTTTTTATGTGAGTCGTGAAATTGTCTCAGATTAAAAAAAAAACTTGAGAACTCAACGGTTGCAAAGGAAATTTCAAACAGACTTGAACTTAAATTCCGAATAATCTCGATACCCGATCAGGTGACGTTACGGTGCCGATTACAGGGATGTCTCGTCGAAGCGCGGGGGTCCGGACCCCTCAAGGATGACGTTCAAGGACCGCCAGCGATTGTTCCAGGGCAACGACAGCAGCCCGGTCAACCGACCTCGCAGCTCGAGGAAATTGCTTGAGATCGAAGAGAACTTGAAAGGCCACGTGTGACGGAATGGACCCAGTTCTGGCTTTGCCCATCTTCCATCGAAAGACATTGAGGCGTTCTGCCTTGGCGAGCATTGTGTAGTTACGGCTTTGATTTGCAAGCAAGCACTTAACTGGCGGCGGCTGTTGCTATGCTACCTCCTCGCGCGCGCTGCGGCCTGCGTCGTGGGCCACGGTGCACAGGCGTCAGGGCCGAGAAGGGGCCTGGTTCGGCCGAAATTTTCAGTTTACTTTTCATAAAATTGTTGTTTGCATTAGCAACAGAGCGCATAGGCGTAGCCGGGGGGGGCCAAAGGCGCCATGGCCCCCCAAATTTTTAGAACTTGTAGTCATTTTGTGCTTTGAGATACGTTTTTCCAAACAAAATAGTGTTAAATCGCCTAAAATCAAACATTTTGCCCCTCCCAGACTCTTGGGCTGGCTACGCCACTGGCAGAGCGCGCTGGTAATTATCGACGAATGCATCTTTCGAAGCAGTTTCGTCCATTAGCGATCGGTATACGACATTGCGTACATTGTGTGGAGTCTCCGATCGTGACGTTCCGCATCAGCGACGTTCTGCTTGACCGCGTCTCGTGTGGTCATAATGAAGCTTTGTCATCAGCACATTTGGAATCTAACCAGTGCAACATTTGATGACTCATACTTATTTTTTCGAATTCTTTTTTTCCAAATTTGTTTCCATGCAGTTTTTTTCCGGCTCACAGACACAACTACACATAGGTGTAGGAGCAAGCAAATTTTTGGGAGTGCGAAGAATTTTTGCCCAAATGTTCCCAAACTTGCCTGAAAAGTTGTTCTTCAACTTGTGCCCTACAAATTTGCTCTCACAGAGAATGTGAAGACCTGTACTTGGTGTGACTTCCAAAAAAGGTATTCATTCGTTTTTTTGCAAGCGTTGGGCGCCATTTTTTGTCTGAATTTTCAGGGATTTTGCCCAGATCTCCGTAAATTAAAACTTTTGGGGGTGCGCTTGAACCCCGTCTCCACCACTGCAACTAAAAATTGTTTAGCAAATAAACGTAAGTTTCAATTTTCTGTAAAAGATCAGATATTCTGCGCGTTAGTCCTTTGGCATCGAACAATGCGCTGACCGGTCTTCGCATGACGCCGTCAACTACATCCGGGAACCATGGGCGTCCTGATGATTTTTTCCAGGAGGGGCCACCATGGGATTTTTCCAAATTTTTTCTAGGGGGGGACAAAAGTGGTGAAATTTGGTTTTTCCCATTCGAAACTACGAAAAACAACCTTTTTTCTCAAATTTTACAAATCCAGTGGCCTTGCCCCCCTTCCGACGCCCATGACGGGAACTTTTGTTAACTCTCAGTCACTTAACCGAAAAGTTAGTTGGTGGCGAGTTTAAACTTGTGCTTTTTTTGCAACGAGCAGTATTGTCATGACAACGAACAAAGCTGCTAAGCTGTTATGTTGTCGTTCGATTGCAGGCGATGTAGAAGAATAAGAAATGTTTTTTTCGGTGAGGCGAGGCTTGAGATTTATTGAGAGCGCTAAAGCTTCCGCAAACCGTTATCCCAACTTCGTCATTTTCGCAACGAACCTTTGTCGATTCATTTCACGTATCATGGCCGAAGAGGGACTTGGGTCTTAATCCAGCCCTGGCGTCTGTGGACCGGCGCGACGAGGCCGCGCGGGCGCAGTTGAAAGCGAGTCAACAAACCGCGCGCATTTCCACAGCGCACTTTTTCACGCACTTTAGCTCGACGTGATGTAACCGCTACCTATGTCGGGCTTCAGTCTTGCACAGCGCGCCACCGCGTGGTGTCCGTTATTTTCTCGTCGCTCCTTTTGAAACTGACCCGAAATAAACGTCGGGTAAGTTCGTCGACGCCGGTGCAACCACAGAGTTTGGAGCTGTAACGTCGCCGCGACGTGTTGGGCGGATTTCGAGTTCGCGCACGGCGACCGCGTGCGGGATGCTCGAAGGTATCGCATCGGATTCGGACGCGCCTCTCGTTGCAAGCGGAGAACTTCCAAAGCACCAGCTTCGCAAAGCAAACCGCTTGCATGAACGATAACAATTGCTTGCTGCGCTGCTTAGCAACCTGCCGCTGCAGCGAAGCAGGACGCACGTGATCCAAACTTTACCAATCAAACTTCGATTATCCGCACCGCGTCAGAACCTTGCGAATCGAATGCAGGATCGCTCTGGCGTTCGCTAAAGAAGAAGTAATTATAGCGCTGTGTTTGTTACGTGATGAATAACTTGGCCAGTGGACAGAAGCGGCCACCGTTGTCCAGAACATGGTCAGCGAAATTGCACTTCTCAGCTCTTCCGCGCCGTTCGCATAACTTGCACACACACGCAAGCAGGTTGGTCGTTGCTGCCCACTTGCAGTCCGTTGCACTCGAATTGTAGGCAGCAGTTGAAGTGATTATTACGCGTGTTGTCTGCAGGGGAGGATCCAGAGGGGGCGACTGGGGCGATCGCTCCCCCCCTAAAAGCTACAAAAGTAACTTTATTCACCATAATTTTGTACAATTCTAAAAACAACTTTCGCGATAGTGTGAGACTTGACTACAAAATATTACTGATATCGACCCCCTAACCTTGCTGACTGGATCCGCCCCCTGGTTCTCTGACACTACGAAGGGGGACATTCCCCTTCAGTTGCTTGTGGCAAGTACCCAGTGTAATGTTTTACTACAAAAGCAGCATTGTCAGCGCAAACACTCCACTCGTTGATGCGCCATTAGGAGGTGCTTCCTTGCGTTTTCGGTCAGTTCTCGACGTCATTGATTTCATTGTATGTACAAGTTTACGAATGACATTTTTTCTACACACTATGGTGCTTGTTTTTTCGCGATTGCTTTAACATTGTGCTACGTTTGCTATAGTGGTACTCCGATTCTGTTATATTTTTGATAATCCTTGTGTAATAAATAGTCAATCATGTGAAAGAGACAATAGTGACAGTAACGTCAGTTTGCAGGTAGAAGGTGAAGTCATCGATGCCTGCAGAGAAAGCTTTCAACATAGTTGTCTACGTGGACATGCAAGGTCCAGCGCTGGGTGTCGCCATCGGATATAGTGGAAACCATGAGATAACATTAAATAAATCAGCATAGGAGCACAATTTTTAAGATGCTTCCGTTTCTGAAATTTTGCAAAAGTGAGCATGGGCACAGCTGGGGGCTCAAACCAAAATACTTTGCAAACTTACCAGGCTGTTCTCCAAAAGTCTTCCTTTTTTCATTTTTTGTGGTTGGTGAAGCTTTCAATTTTTAACTGCCATATTTTCTTTTTCAATAGCAATTTTCCAATGTGTCTTTTTTGCATAATTTCGTTACGGTAATAAATGAATTGCTGGGCTAGGATTATGAAATTTTTATAAAATGTGTGCCAACTTCATTCGGTTCAAATAGATTTACCTAAGGTAGGAAATAAAAAGCCTACTTGTCTTTGAAATTTTCGACTCTAAAATTTAGAGGTTTTCGATTGGAGTTGTTATTCAACCTACAAAGATGTTTCAGTTAGTAATTACTTTTTAGACTACGTCAATGCGAAACTGTTTTCCGTATAAATATTGAGGTATTTTCGCTGAAAAGATCATGTAAGCACTCGCCACTCAAAATTTGTTAACAGCCATTTATCCACCCTGTGCAGCCAAATATACAAGAGAAGTCAACACGCTTTTTTAATGGTGTACTGTTTCATTTTTTCTAATTATTCCGCCAGTGCGATTCAAAACATGCGCTTAAAATGTTTTGCTTGCTGGGAACCCCCCCTTAATAACAGTTTCTCGTTTTGCCCCTACCCACGTATTTTTAAAAGTTATGCGCTATCCAGCGACACTGTGGGGAGTGGGTCAGAACGTGACTCGTTATGTTGACTGAAGCGACTATGTCAAGAAAATAAACATTTTTTTCCATAAGTGTGCGAAAGTATAGCAAAAATTTGCCTCTGGGAGCCTGTCCTTCATTATGAGCTATCCAGCAATTCACACCATGTATAACCGCATACAGCACTTAGGAAAAACATAAAATATAGCGAATCAAGGCATTACAGCCTACATGATTTAACGAGATATCACACGTTAAGCAAAAAAAGATGTTGTGTACAACAGCTGGCAGAAATATCTCAATCATTGGGATGTAGCTTATCACCATAATTGATAACCATCACTGTAGTAAATCAATATAATTAATAAACAGATCTTGACGATCCATTCTTGGAGTACTCTAACAGGTTATAAGATGGTGCAATCACGCACAGAAAAAGCTCAGTGTGTTTGCACCACAGAGAGTAGGGCAATGCATAGGCGTAGCCAGGGGGGGCTATGCCCCCCCAAATTTTTAGAAACTATAGTCATTTTGTGTTTTAAGAGGCGTTTTTCCAAACAAAATAGTGTTATTCGTGTAAAACCAAACATTTTGGCCCAAAAAAAAATTTTTGACTCCCCCCAAATTTGTGGGCTGGCTATGCCACTGGGGCGATGTGTTCTGAAAAGACACAAATATGAGATCACACGATTTTTCACGACCTAGATTCCAAACGGGAAAATTTATCAGTTGTTAGGTCCAGGGCCGGCCCTAGCAGATGCGGGGCCCAATGCAAGACCTTGGCGTGGGGCCCCTCTGAGCAGTGATTTTATGACGTCATCGTGTTCAGTCAACAGTGTTACGATAGTGGTAGAGCGCAGATATGCAGTGCAGCACTAACACGAGAATTGAGCACGTTTGCTAACGTTCGAGAGGAAATTTGCCAGTTCTGACGAGAGCGTTCTTTGTTAACAACGAAATTTATATGGCGTTTCTACTGATTTCTCAAGCGCAAGGTGTATCTGGCAAAAATGAACAATCTACCCACACACCATGGCGCAGGGCCCCAGAGGCGCGGGGCCCAATGCAGCTGCATCGGCTTGAGGCCGGCCCTGGTTAGGTCATCGGATCTCTCAGCTTTGACCTTGTTTGAATCCAGCCATTTCTGACAATTTTTCCTATTTTGAGGATAAAAACATGACACAAAAGTATAAAGAATTTTCATTAAAAAATTTTTAAAATTACAATACAATTTTTGTGTCTGCACACTGTAATGGAAGCCACTACAGAAAGTTGAACATTGCCAGCAGTGCATAAAATGAAAAAATAGCCTTCTTCAACAACTTTGTAGTGCATTTGAATACGAAGTTCGCTGTCGGTGTAGGGTTGCCAGATGGCCGGTATTTCAGTGCTAATTTATCAGAGGCCGGTAAAAGGCCGGTATTTTGAACATTAGTGCATGAAGCCGGTATTTTGAAAACAAATAATTTGCGGTAGATTCCGAAGGAACCAACGCAGAATTTCTCAAATTATAATGTCTCTACTAGTGAATCTTCTCTGGACAGTTCCTTCAATGAAGTTTATTTGCGGCTGTTGAAGAAATCCTTGGTGTAATTATGACGTCACACACAAACCGAAATGTTATGAGCCAGCAAAAATACGGGAAACTTATTGTGGCTTAACAATACTGATTGTCTCTCTGTTTTCCCTGTGCTGCTTACGAATTACGAAACAGCTTAGATCTGGCACTGTTGACAAAATGGCCGGTATTTTTACAAAACGCATTTGGCAACCCTATGTCAGCGGCATTTTTGCGCTATCACCCTGCCTTGGAAACCAACTATAACACACGGAATTGCTGCTTTGCAAGTAAATGTCGTGGGCCTGTTATTTTAATAATGGTTATGCTATTAGAATACTTGTCTAACTCATTCACTTTGGCAAGAAACAATTTATAGGAAATTGTTATTTCGCAGGTGGATGATGGATGGCGTCTGTCTCTTCCACATTGACCTAGCGTAATAAACCTGGTGGAGCAAAATGCTGGTGAAATACTGTTTCTTATCAACCGGAAAATATCGGATGCAATCTAATGTTACAGGCACTTTTTCGGCCTGCAAGAAATGCTTGCTGTACAACGGACTATGCCTGGAACAGTAACTGCTGAACAGCAGGCTAGGGCTGGAATAGTCAGCACTGTACAGCAGAAAATGGAATAAATACAAAGCAAGCTGGAAAACAAGTCAAAGTTCGAAAATACATTACCAGCTCCAAGCCCAGCCACACTTCCGATCATCAGTCGATCATGAAGTTAACCACACATCCGGCCAGCGTCCAGTCACGAGGGCAGTCACGGAAATCGTGACCAGACATCTCGTGACCATCGATAAAGACAGTCACGATTTGATTATAGGTGTGTCCATTTTAACCAATCCAGACGCTTAAATTAATGGGGATTTCCACATAATTCCAGTATAAAAAGGGCCGATTTCGTACCCAAAATTTGAGTTGGACTAACTGCGGTTGCGACCTGTTCCAACTCCTTCGGGAGTTCAAACTCTTAAAGTTTGGCTTCAGAAGTAAAACACTCTGCCTCTTGGAACTAAGTGTTAGCGTGAGGTTAAGTCACTGGAGTTCATATGCCTGGCCCTTGCTCCTTTGATCAAGAGTTTTTGAACTGGTTAAGTCCTGTCCAGGGTCTCTAATCGGTCAAGTTGGGTGGCTTGTCCGAGAAGAGCTCTGCTACGATAGGCAATAAAAATGGGAATTGTCGAAAGTCAATTTCTACCAGTTTATCTGGTTAAGTCCTGACAGGACCCCGCCAGGCTACGATATGGCTTGTCCGGGTTAACCCCTGTCAAAATAGGCGACCAGAATTGGCTTGTTCAGGTTAACCCCTGTCAAACTGGACACCGAGAATTGGCTTGTCCGGTTTAACCTATGCCAGATAATAACGCATTTTTACTTGACGATAAAAGTAACTTGTTGTTAACAATTGACACCTATTGGAATGACTCGGCAAGTTCTGACTTCGTGTCAGGCTGAAACAACTAACTGAAACGTGACTACTCTCAAAGAACTGGTTAACCGCTTTGACTAATGATAAGCTTCCATAGAGCCTCAGATACGTGCTGAATGCTCAGAACCAAAAATGAAAGCTGAAGTGAGTCATTTAACCAAATCCTAGGCAAATCGTTGAACGTATACTTACTTTTGAGATTAAGTGTTTTTATTGAGGTATAAGTTAGAATTAATCTACTCTGCTATAATTGACAGTTGCACGAGTGTTCTTGTTCGAGAAGTGCATAAAGCAATATTATTGGTGAGTACCATTCGCATTTACTCTGTGATCGCATTTTACTCTGTGATTGAGTGATCGAACTTTGCAGTGTCCGTTTGATCGATGGCGTGCCAAGCCACAACGCTTGCGCATTTTACCTAGACTAGA
>JGI24158J21664_10011911_pt1 | contig 11543 bp, 10 predicted proteins | sample Ectturendosymbi3_FD_21664 | JGI IMG/M metagenome (IMG submission 21664)
AGACATAGTTGGGTGGGTTGCATGGATGAGTTGTTCCCAACCAGATGCATGGTGTCACCGAATGAAGTTGAAGAGTAAAGGATGTGAAGAGGTTACAGTATTATTAGCAGTATATAATCATTATTGATTTCAATAAGTATTAGGTACGCGAAAAACAAAACAACAACAAAAAAAACGTTTAGTAGGTTAGAGAATTATTTAGTTCTTGGGTATAGTTTCACAAAAGGCCATAGCTTATCTATGCAAACTACCCATTTATTTCACAAATGTAATTGGTGTCATGTCATTGACACTGTCGTTCACCTATATGTGACTGTGGGCTTAGGAATTAAGCTGAAGTCAATGTCCGTGAGGTCTTGGAGGTGAACATCACTTCGTTTGCCTCGAAATCCTCATATTGCAGCAAGTGTGCTCCTCAAAGGAGCAAACCTGAGCTTTGTCCTTATGTATAATTTGTAAAAATAATTTAAATGTGTTTGCGCCATGTTTTGACTTTATAGGCATTAAGCCATTAAGTTTTAACAGAGATGAACATGGATTTGGATTTAAATATTGCCGGATTCTATTCTGTATTTTTATGGATTCAGGTTGGACTTAGATTTGATAATTTTGTTTTGAACTTCGTTCTTCGCAACTTTTGGTTCAGTTTTGGAGCTTCAGCTATCACGTACTTACTCTCTAAAGTTTGGTTCAGTAGAGTTTCTCACTTCTGTGGGGACTGTACTGGTGTTCATATAAATTTTGAGCCTTGACTATGACCAGTAACACACAGGGTTGCTAGGTTGCAGTTGTAATGGCAAAATTTCATAAATTTGGCCTTATTTATTCAAGTGGTTTAACATGAGAAAATGCTGTTTCGCATGTAGATGTACGTTAGAGTTTGGCATGTTTTTGGTCTTTTTTGTGGTGTTGGCAGAAAAAACGCAATGTTTTGTCATTTTTTTGGAACGTTTGTGCTTGGGACCTTTGAGCTAAAGTTCTTAGATTTTTTTAGCCTGTGTTTGGCATTTATTGAAGCTATGGCATGATTTGCCCAGCATTTGGCGTATTTGGTCCAGGGGTATAGTGCTAAAAAACAGGTGTGAGAATGGCATTCCCAACACCAAATCAATAGGAAGACTGCACCAAATAGTTTGAATAAAGTGAACATTCATCTACAAGACTTTCCACACTAAATCTTCCTGTTTCACTATAGATTTTTGACTAGCAATGCGAATCTGCATGTCACTAGCACATCTGTGGGATCATAGCTATGTTGTGTTTTAATGTAATCTAGTGTAAAAAGGCGTGGGAATGCCATTCTCACCCCACTACATCCCTGGAATTAAGAGACATATAGATAAATATGTGAGTCATTCACATAAAGAGGTGAAAGAAACTAGACAAATTGATGGTCAAAACCAGAGGGCCATGCAGCAACCATTACCGACTCATTATTATAGAACGAAGGCACATAGCAGAGGCAAAAATAACAATTACTATCAACACAGGCTATGAAGAACAAGAAGCAGATTAACAATAATTTCTATGCAACACTTTTAGGCTTGGTGGCATTTTTGCTACTACGCTTTCGGGTAATTCAAAACCGACAGCCATCGACCTGTTTCAGTTTGTTTGGCTTTTTTTGAAGCTATTTGGCATTTTTGTTGCATCAAGACCTGACAACCCTAATGATACAGATCTGTTCTCTTATGTACCATGTCATCAAAGTTGTGGCATTGGTGTGACATTCATTGACCCAGACCCTTGACTCATGGTTGTTATACGAACAAGAATAACCCTTCTACCTAGCAACATTTAGCACAATTCATTATTTATATGTTTAGCCTTGTGCTAATGAGTTGCTTGTACTGTATACATGTTGATTTTTCTGGCTTGATATCTTACATGCTACAACTGAGCTTCTCATTGCATTGCTACTAAGTAATAAAGATTTCCTTGTCTTCAAAGTGTCAACTGACTGTTTTGGTGTTATGAGCCAAAGGTAGAGCAGCTTCCACGTTATTTTTATGTTTTGTGAATCTTTAAGTTCGATGACATAGTCTGATAACAGTGATAAGAGTCAGTGTGGATTTAAACAGGATTTGGATTTTAAAACTGTCACTTTTAAGATTTGGATATTGATGAAATTTTGCAATGAAATTGGTGGATCAGATTTGTATTTAAAAAACAAAATTTGTTTCATCTCTGCCATTTAGGGTCTTGTTGAGATTTTCTTTAGCATTTTTTAGCCAAGTGCATGTTGGTCAACTGTCAGAATTTGCACTTTTGCACTATAAAATCTAATGAACACCAAAATCAGCTGTTTACCAGAATTCAGTTGAACATCCTGATCCCATGTCATAGGTTGAATGCATGATTATGCATGATGATTGCAATTGCCAGCATCTCAGTATTATTATGATAGGTTATTCCAGGTGTGCAAAATTTTCTGAACAGTGAATGTTAGTACCGTGTTAGCCCCGATAAAACCTAGCGTGATTTGAGGATGATTTTAATATAAGCCGTACTTTTAAAACAAGCCCGAGTTGACTGATAACAACAAAACTTCCCTAATCTCAGCAAATCACATATGATTGTTTTTGANTAAATTGTTGTTAACAAATTTCTAATAAAAAACATGTTAATGATAAGTAAATGTAGATAGTTTTTTCAAAATTTCTGTTTATTTAGAAATCTTTTAATTTTTACTTTGTAACTTATTTTTTGATTAGTCAAAATAAGACATCCCTTGAAAATAAGCCCTAGTGTAATTTTCTGAGTGAAATTTAATATAAGCCTTGTCTGATTATGTTGGGGAAACACGGTAGAGCACACATATTGGCTTTGCCATACAGCATTGATATGCATGAAGTATAAAATGTAAACATCTTAGGACAGACAATATGCAATTTATTTTTTACCTCTTACATATTTACAAACGCAATTAAGGTCGACTATCTCCTTTCACATATTTACAGACAAGAATGATTTTGGTTTGGCTACTTCTTTCACATATGTACAGACAAAATGAAATACTACAAAAGGGTGGGCTGGGATGATTAATTCAATGCAAGAGTGGCCTGCTGTAAAAGTGATGACTTTAGTCAGTCTACAGATGCTCATTACGCTGTGCAACATGGTTGGCTGTTCAATATAAGGGTGGGCTGCTTTAACAGTGATAATGTTAGCTAGTCTACAGATGTTAACTGTGCTGTGCAACATTGCTGGCTGTTTGATATAAGGGCAGATCGCTTAAAAAATATTGACTTCAGCCAGCCTACAGACATTCATTGTGTTGTGCATCAGGGTGGCTGGTTTGATGCAAGGGTGGGCTGCTTTAAGATGATGACTTTAGCTAGCCTACAATCATTAATCATGCTGTACCACATTGTGGGCCATTTGATGGAAGCGCAGGCTGCTTTTAAAATGATGACTTTTAGCTTGGCTCCTAAGGTAATCACACTGTGCAGCATAGCAGACCCTTCAATTCAAGGGTGGACTGCTTTAAACATGACTTAGAAGATCAAAGGCAAGCAATGTACAAAGAATTGAAAAATAACTTCCTGACATGATTTTATCTTCTTTCTGACATGATTAACTTTATTCCATTTTGTTTGATAAGGGCGTCTTTCTTCTGCAACCCAATCCTGCTAATTTCCTCTTCTACTTGCCTCCTCCATATCTTCTGTTGTTGTCCCTGTTTTCTCTGACCCTCCACCTTGAAACTCATTGCTGTTCTTAGAGCATCATCCTCATCTGTCCTCAAAACATGTCCGTACCATCGCACCCTGCTTGCTTTTGCCAGAGTTTCCAGTTCCTCTTAATCCCAGCATGTTAATTAATTCATCAGTGTTCTTTTTATCTATCAGGTTAACACCACCCATTGCTCTTACCATAACTCCCTCCGTTCAACTCAGAATTGACACCTCATTCTCCCTCAAACACCATGTCTCACTGCCATGCAACAAAGCCAATCTCACATGTGCATGATAGACCCTTTTCTCTTCAGTAAGAACTTTTTACCATATAAAAATTTCCCGCATTCTCTGAATTTCATCCATCCAAGTCTTGTTATAGCTGTTACCACTGTTTCACACACTCCCGCTAGCATTCAATCTGTTTCCCAAATGACAAACCATTCACGGTTTCTACTTCAACACACAACTTTCCAATAGGCTCCACTGTTCTTTCTATAACTTTCCTACACTGAGAACAGACAAAAATTTGCCAAGCTAGGGGTGACTCTCTTGATCTTTGCCCACCTTCAACAAATCCATTCATGCACAAAATTGAATTAGCCATTACTCTTTACCGAATACGCCACATGTATGTCTCGTACTTGTTATCATCTCTCCTGATCTAACCATCACTTTTGTCTTCTCTAGATTCATGTTCGTACCTTAACTACCAAACACCTCTTCCATTTATAAAACTTCTTTCTTAGTTCTTCCTTGGATTCACTAGTTCATAAGAACCAAGTCATCTCCATATAGAATTTCCTTCAACAAACCTTCTCTAGCACTTGCTGTGTTTTCACCAAATACAATCACAAACACCAACAGACAACACTGATCCCTGATGTATTCCAATTTTGACACAAAACTCCTCTGACAACTCCATCCCAACTCTAACCCTTGTCTTCACTCTATCATAAAAACTCATCCAAAAATCAGAGTTTTTTTTTTATATTTAGATTTGATGTAAATTTAGATTAAATAAACGTGCAAAATTGCGAAGTTGGCATAACAGATATTTGCAATAAATCTTGCAGTGGCACTCCTTGCGCTCCTGAGTAAGAGGAGGAAATATTCAACAAGCTCACAGCACTGCATAGTGATGTAACGAGCTGATTAACAGGTCATGTAATTGCTGATAGGCGTTCTACTTCCACCATCATCTCCAGTAGACGGATACACCATTTCTTCGCTGCTAGTTAGGAAATTTTCCTGTTTTTTGTCATATGAAAAGGCAAAGCTGAGGCATAGCTAGAAAAGTTCATGTTTGAACCATCCAACAATCTTTGCACTTTCATTAAGGTGTTCTTGATGCTGATGAAAATTTGCATTTCACTCAAAGCAGTAGAACAGGCAAATCAATGGTGACCACTTTGTGTTAAATGTACACAGACAGGCGATAATTATTTTGAAAAACATAATTAGATCCACTTTGTTGGACCAATGTGTTAAAAGGGCATCTGTCTATAAAATTTCCTAAACCAGTGCTAAAAAAAATCTATTTCGAGCTAAGAAAACTGGTGGAAATAATTCTTAATCTGAAATTTGTTAGCTTTCACAAGACGAGAAGTAATTTAAAAATACAGAAAACCACAACACATTAACTAAGTGTCTTAAACCTTGTGGAAAACAATTGTGTCCCATTAGGATATTGCTTGAAAGTTATGTTTTTCGTAGGTAGCATAAGAGCACTGGGATCACCATAATAAAAAAAAATGTTCTCCAAAATAGTAAAATTTCTTAATTTTACAAAAGTTTCCTGATAGCTCAACCGTTAGAGTACAACTATAACATTTATAATAGAGTAGATTTCTACCTATCCCTGAGTAGCATGTTTAATCAGAGTAGTTTGTTTGTCCTTTCATCCAGTCACGATATAATGTCGATGAATTGCCGATGTTTGTAGCAGGGCATGGTTCTAACTTTATGTGCTGTTTAATCTTTTTGGCAGCTCTTTGTGTTTATTTGTATCAGTACTATGTAGCTGATGGTTTGGTAGCATACATGATTTCATCATCAAGCACATCGGATTTGAAATGGAAAATGTGCTCCTTGGTGTATTATACATCTTCATGTTATCCAAAGGGTTATATGGTGATCACTGCCATGCAAAACTAATCTGTGTACTAGGCATCATTTGCCTTGTTTTACAAGCTTTAAAACTTCGTTTGCCTAAGGCAATTCGAAAATATGTTAGAAATGAAGCTGACATTTTGCCATTTTATGGCTGTGTTTTGTTTCCCACTATCTTGTTTATTGATGATTTTGAATTTTCTCATGTACATTTAACTGTGTTGATTTCAATAGCCACTGTTCTCACATTAACAGTCATGTGCAAAATGAGGCTTGTACTGAAATTACCACTCTGTTTGCTTATTGTAATAACATTTGTTGTTTGTTTAAATAAATGCAAGTTTTATGTTCTGCCAAAATATACTGATGAGTGGCGTGTGATATCAGTGTCGTTGCTAGCGTTTATCTTATATGCTTTCTTTTTTATTCAGATGATTACTTGCCTGGAGAGTTTTTCTGTTGGCGAATGCGTTTTGCTGTGTCAAATGATCACCTCGCTATGCCTCTTCCACAGCAGTAACATGACACAAAAAACGATTGACTTGATGGACATTTCTCTCTTCATATCTAAAACTGGTTTATTTTTGATATTTTTTTCAATGTTTTGCTTCAAATTTTGCCGTTCATCTTTGTCCAGAACCATGGTTTTCTATTCAATTGTAATTTTTGTGATACTGTTGCTTGCAGTTACTTACACTCAGTGGTTAGTGCAGTGTATGATTTATGGAATGAATTTCCTGGTTTCAAACTACCCAAGGCGCTTGTATTTGTTGTTCGTGTGGATAGCTGTTTTGTGTGGCTGCATTGCGTACGTCGTAATTCGATCTAAGAAAGGTAAAGCCACAACTGCTGAACGAAAGTTGTTTCATGTTTTCATTCTTCTGGTTTACATTCCTGGCATTACATATGACGTACCGCTGTTATTTCTGTGTTCTATCTTTGCATGCGTAGCATTGGTTCTTGTTGCTGTTATACAAACGTTTCAGATTGAGCCAGCTGGAGAATGCTTGCAAATGCACCTGGACATGTTCAGAGGAAAACAAGACACTGGAAAACTCGTGCTCACACCCCTTTATTTGCTGATTGGTATGACGTTTCCACTTTGGATGTCCTGCATAAAGCAGCCCCAGTTACTTGCAGATCCAACGTCGCTTCCTCCCATTGCGTCATACAGTGGAATTATTTCTGTTGGCATCGGAGATGCTGTTGCCTCGATCGTAGGATCCCGTTATGGGACACTGAAGTTTCCCAAACGTCGCAAAACAGTAGAAGGGACGCTTGCATCGATACTGGCACAGGTTCTGTTCGTTTATGCGCTTTCGTTGTCCGGTTGCATTGACAACGGTTCGGTAAATATCATCGTTTCAATCATTGCTGCTGCCTTTCTAGAGGCTTACACGAACGAGATTGACAACTTTGTTGTGCCGGTTGTCATGTACTTTCTGCTAGACGTGATGTGATTGAAACAACTTGCTTCAGTTTGTGCTGCTACAAAGTTGAGCACACTGAAATGTAGGCGATTGAAACGAGGATGGGAAATACGAAGGACTGTTTTACATGATTGTTTTTATCCATTAGTGTTGATTTTTTTGTGTGTAATGCGTTCGCTATTTAGAAACAATCACGCGGAAACACAGAGAAGGACGCGGTATTTGACCGTTATAACTTAGTGTCGTGTGATAAACCAGTCTACGTGCAAGTATATAGGCTAAAACTATCAAATACGCTGCGTGTTGTTTTCAATGGTGGTCTGTGAACGATGCACAATTGTTTTCAAGGGATGCTTTGTTCACTATAAACAGTAATTTGATTTAAGGAATTTTTCGGCTGCAATGTGGAACGTTTCATTATTATCCCGCTAGGTGCACACATCTTGCGGCCGTGGATGAAAACTTATGCACATGTACAGTATATTACGGTGACCGTGCATTCATCAAAACTCTGGTTGCTGTATGCCGATATTTCGCTTCTGAAGCTGTTCCAAATTAGGACTGAGCGCAGGGTTACTATAATACAGGCCAAGCAGACGTGCACCTTCAACTGCTCATCTCAAGCTAAGCTCTGGGGAAAACAGGCCCGTAACCAGTGGGGGCTTCGCCCCCCCCCTGGAAAAATGTGTTGGACATAATTTAAAAACATTGGACATAGTTCAAAAATTTTGGGCCCCTCTCGGAAAACTCTTCGCCCCTCCTGGTGTCCCAAGCTGGTTACGGGCCTGGGGGGAAGTAATACGAAGAAAACAGGCGAAAATAAGCTTAACAATGTCAATGGTAACGTCAAAAAAGTTACAGAATGAATAGGCGAGGTATAGGTTGAATGTGTAGGCCAGGGATGGGGAATCTATCGCGGGCCACATTAATTGTGGAATATCGTTGGCGGGCCGCCAAAGTCAGATAGTTCAATCTTAAAATTCTACCTTTATCTTGGAAAGAAAACAATGTCAAAAAGCCAGAGACTTCTCTTGACTTACTGTTTACATGTCTGCTTGCCATAGAGATTCATTTTGACGCGATATTGTGTTCTAACTCGGGTAATGAAAATTCTGATGCAAGCCATAATAAATTTTCACGCGGGCCGCTGGTTCCCCACCCCTGGTGTAAGCAGCTAACGGCTGCATATTGAAGCAGTGATGGTGCACAAAGAATAAAAAACGGCGAATCGCGCAGATTTAAATTTTATTTGGGTAGCCAAGTAAAACAATTTGTTGGTGGATTAAAAACAGTGGCGCAACCAGCTCTTCATTTCGGGGGAGGCGATTTTCATTAAATTTTATTCGATGACGTCATCGTACTTATTCAACTGTGGTAGGCCTACAACTTCTTCGCAGACTGCCACAGAAAAAGTTTTCTTCGCAACATTTCCGAAAATGAGAACCTCAGTTTTAATCAAGATGCAGACCGGACGATCAGGACAGTAAAAATTAGCAGCCTAATACAAACACCTGGTTCCGTACTCACCTAGTGCAGTCATGGCTTCAGTGTGGCAGATGCATAGGCGACTACAGTAGCAAACCTGCCTGACTTTTCGTCTTGTTTCAGCAATTTTGTTCTAGCCGCATTCTTCTAGCGCAGGGGTTCTCCGACCTTTCCTCTGATCATGTATCCCTTCAGCATTTCGATCGATGAGCATGTACCCCTAAAATTTCACATGACAAAATATTTTATCATGAGCAATCATACAGTAGCTATATTTAACAATAAGGATATAATGATTTTTTAGAATAATATTCGTTTGATATACGTATAAAGATTTGGAAATAAATGATATATTAATATATTTTTCGCTCTGTTGCTAACTTTAAATGTGCCCCTTCATATGGGCATGGGCAAATGTAACCAGGTTGGGAAACCTTGTTCTAGCATGTGTTTGAATTTCTATCACAAATGAAGATTCGAAATTTGAGGGATAGCCTATGTCAGGGCTACTCAATTATTTTAAGAAAGAGTCCAGTTACAAATCTCAAAATTTGTCGAGGTCCGGTCACTCGCATAAAACCATGCAAATGTGACAAGTCTTGGATTTTTCTACCAAAAAAACGTAATATGAGAATTTAATACGCTTATACTGTATATAGATATACAAAATCCGGTAAATGGATACAGATATTAACAAACGCTGTCAGCGTTATTTATTGTTCTGCTGGTGAGAGCAATGGTATTTTGTGCTTCTTGTCAGTTACCTAAATTTTTGTTCCAAGGTAGTGACAGTGAATAGAATGAAATGGTGAAGGATTTATTCGTGATAAAGATGCGAAACTTGTTCTTTATGAGCTTCTTTTCTGACAGTGTGGACTGTCAGCAGTCAGTGGCGTAAGTAAATGTTTAGGCCAGGAGGGAGAAGGTAGCTGAAAAANGTCCACTGCCCACAGTAGGGGGGTTGCTAGCAACATTCAGAAAAACCCTGAGAAATGACGGTGAATCCGGTTGTGGGTGACTGCACTAAAACCCGGTGATAGCGTGACTCGAGTCAATGAGTTATTGACTGTGACTCGAGTCGAGTCATCCTGTGAAAAACGTGACTCGAGTCGAGTCACAATTTTTCTCAACGTGACTCGAGTCGAGACACCAAAAATCGTGACTCGAGTCAGACTCATTTTTACAAAATCTCTGAGTTCCTGATAGACAAACCCGCTTCGTGTGCACTTAAAGAAATGAGCACTTTTTGCTTCAGTGATGATCAAGATTGGCGCAAATTTTCTGTTTTGCCTGTCTAGTCGTTCTATGCTACATTTTAAGGACCAAGCGCCCCAACTTGCACAGAGGGAGACCTGAGACTTTTCTTTCACTGAGGGGTCAGCAGCAGAGGTGAGCATGTACAGGATCAGAATTGGATCTTCAGCAGGATACTTGCGATTTTTTCGGATCAGGATTGGATTTGGATATTCATTTTTTAAATAAATGGATCAGGATATTGGCTTGATTTGTATAACGAAATTTTTCTGAGAGTGATTCAAGATGTCACAAATGATGGTGGCAGTGTTTTCTTGGCTATGGTTTATATATTATCAGTATGTGCTGCACTCATCACACTCAAGAGTAATTCGTGTTACTTTGTTGTTAAGTTTTTTTTCCGGCCAAGTGGAAGTAGTAAGCTGCTCTTATATTTCTGTATGCTGCTTTGTTTGTTGTGCTGAATGGCATATGTGAGTGTTGTGTAGGCTAATAGTCTATTTCATAGGTGGCCAACTTGTCTTCGCCTGGGATCGACTGGAAGATTTCTTGATAACTCACGAAAGACCGGTCGGTAATAAAGTCACAAATACAATATCACATGCCAAAGTTGATATCACATGTCCAAAAATACAGTGCACCATCGCCTTTGATGCACAGACACAAGGCAAAGTGTCTGTTACGCCTAAATCATGGTTGCCACGCAATAGTCTGCCGAGCTAGCCTATGGTCATCCACTGCAATAGGCACCAAAGAATATATCTGTTCAATTAACTGATGGATACATTTTATGTACTTTCTGGAATATTGATTTAAAAATGTTATTTTTAGGTATCTTGTCTACCCAATGCAAAATCTGGCGCCATTGACCAAGTGACACTCGGCGATCAATCGGTCGATGCGATCGACCTATTGGCCACCTCTGGTCTATTTCAGCGTTTAAAGCTACATTTTTTTGGTTAGAATTTTGAACATTCTACCTAAAGTTTTATACAGTCAACGTTTGCTAAAAGACAGTCTGAGTTTGTAGTTTTTGCAAGCTACATACTTTAACTATATTTCATACTGTGATCTACTTTCAGAGTTACAAAATCTATTTTGTTTATTTTACCAATTGATTGAATGCTGGAGCTCTCTTGCAACTAGCTGAACGAGATTGGTTGAATTGGTCACATAACAAGGACTGTATGGATTGGATTGGCGGATCGTCTTTGCCCTATAACTTAAAACTCTAACCCAAATGGCAAACCTGTGTGTGATTTTCAAAACTTATTAAAAAATTACTGTAGCTTACATCAAAAATTTCCCACAAAAAGAGTCGTCTCCATTAGCCGAGTCGAAACGACAATGCTGAGATTCCAAACAACGACCACTCGCACAGCAGGAATTTCCACTCGACCATGTTCATTGTACCCAGTGCTAGTGACACGAACTCAGTGTTATAAGTGGACAAAGCCATGTACACTACAGTTCAAATAGAAATATGGCCACAGCAGGGCTATACCTCTGGCGGCAAAATACACTATGTTTCTTTTTTCTGTTTGAAAGTGCACAACATGTGATATTATTTTTATGGATTGGGTCA
>JGI24158J21664_10011913_pt1 | contig 11543 bp, 4 predicted proteins | sample Ectturendosymbi3_FD_21664 | JGI IMG/M metagenome (IMG submission 21664)
AACCCATACTTAGGAACTTATTAAATGGCAATGTTCCTCAATCACAATTGTAGAGCAACAGCAAAACAAGTACGTGATGAAAGATCGCAAGAGAAAAACTTAATTTCCATGTGTAGCCATAAACTAAGATAAATATACCATTCTTCGATAAGTGTTAATGCAATAACAATCAGAACAAAACCAACAAACACGCACACTATCTGAAAAACAGTAAGTTAGGTAACGTAACAGTTCTCACTGCTACCTCTACAACTGCAGTAAGTAACAGGTATTCTGATGGAATTACTTTCACATAACTAAGAAACTCTAAGGATCCTAACAAAATTTTGTAATAAAAAACCTTCAAAATATAGGAATTTGGTGAAAATCTGCAATGAATTAGCCAAAAAAGTGAAAAAATATGGTTTCTCAGCCAGGACCCAGGGTGGTCAGATTTAATTCTTGCATGGGGCCAGCCTCTGGAAAAAGGCCCAATAAGAGCCAAAAGGCCAAACGAAAATTTTGGGGCCGGAAAGTGTCATTTGGGACCAAATTTCTGAAATTTGGTCCCAAAAGGGCCAAGCTGGCAACCCTGCAAATATATATTTAGAATGAATGCTATTGTTGATAAACAGTGGCCTAATTGCGTAACAAAAAATATTTTGAAACCGGGTCGTTTTTTAGACAGAGTTCGATCTTCAAGACATACAAAACATATAACCACGCCATATTCACGCATTTAGTTCTAAAATTGTACAAAAACAAAAATCTATGATGTTAATTTAAGGCGACTGCTGATGCTGCTGACAAGAGTAAGTTATCATTATTTGTAGTACGCCAAAGTTATCAGAGTGGAATTTTTGCGATGGTCTTTGGTGGGATACAGCAGCTGGTGCATCAGAAATACCTGCGAAGAGCGTTACTCCTTGTTTTTACTTTCGTTTAGTGATTACAAGTGCTTAAATACAAGCTTGCATTTCATGATCACAAACTTCCACACGGAACTTAAGCCTCAGGCAAAGTCAGCATGGCATGATTTCTTCAGCATTTACACTATACACAACGTTTGAATAATTATGGACAAAATTGCTGGTAAACCACGTTGCTCTGGTTCGACCAAAAGCTGAAGTCGGATAAGGTTCTTTAAGCAATTTCGTTGATTAGCACTGATATATTTCTTTAGATTACATACCAAAAGCTTAATTAACGGAACATTGTTGGTGTCGTGTAACTTTCGGAATTGGGGGGGAATTGCCCCTATTGCCCCCCACTGGCTACGCGCCTGGCTATTGACACAATAAGACACGCAATTTTACCTCTCCTGCAGTTTTTTCTTTCAAGCTTTTAAGCTTCACCAACTTTCTGAACAGCACAAGCGCAATGGCACTCCGTGATCGCACTGTGGTTCTGCAAATTAAGTGGGAGAAAAGACATTTGAGTAAAAGTGTCACCAGTAAATTTTCAAACTGATTTGAAGAAGGAAGCAAACACAGCAACAAACCCTTCATTCCAAAACGCATGACATTTACCAGCTTTTCCATCTCCTTCATTATCATTCTATTGCGGTAATTTATATCTTTAAACTGTTTCTTCTTTGTATGTACCAACCTCACGTTCAATGCCCATGAAATAGAGTAGAACGTCACTCGCATCAAGTCCGCACCAAGCAGGGCGAAGCAAAGGCCGATGGCAAAGCCAATGCTAGGGTTAATGGTTGACGTGAAGATGACAAGTTGGTTTACCACCAGAGCCTAAAATTAACAAGGTGTGGCAAGTTCAAAACATTGCAAACTCTGCTAGTTCAAAGCCAAGGTTTCTGACCTTGAAATGTTATTATCTCCCTAACATGAAAATGAAACCTTAGATTGAAAGTTCAACGATGCTTGTATAAATTGCTACTACGCGAGTTTATTGAAAACATAACGTGAAACACCGGCAGTGATCAACCATCGTTCAGAATCTTTGCAACCAATCAATAGCTACTCCGTGACATCAACAAACGCTGCAAAGCAACTTGGCATTTGTTTCAAGTGCAAATCAAATCAAGTTCCAGCTCGTGTCTAACCTTTTCAGTGAAAACACTGGTGGCGATACCTTTTAGTTCATATTCACCGCTGATTTGGGTAATTTCACGTCGATATTATACAAACCACGTACAAGTGCAATGCACTATTGAACCTCATCATATTCCACTCATCGCAAAATATGAAAAGTATGATCATGCCTTACAAGTAAATCTGCAAAAACTCATGCGAAGATTGACCTTTTCCTTTGAATGAAAACCAAGACGAATGATTGATTCTTTCGGTTAATTTTAAAACCCTTAAGTGATATACCAAGGCAAAAATATTGCAACACATTTAACATGTCACATTTATTCGAAATTTCCGAAAAAACAATTCTGATAAAATAGTTCAAAATATACAAGCACTATATCGAGATGAAAGAAGACTGAACTTACTGGACCAACCAGGGCCATGACAAAACAAAGTGTACTGGCCAGAAAGGCAAGAAGAAATCGAGTTAATATTGATCGAAACAGTACACGCCAAGAACTCGGTGCTTTGGGGTTTTTCTTCTTCTCTTCCTGATACAATCGTAAAAATCTGCAAGTTGTTTAGGAAGTGAATTAGACTGACTTGCTAGAGTGAAAAAATCTTTATAACCTTCGCCAACGTTTCTAAGCGTTGCGAGTTTCATTTTGTTTTTTTATACAGACGATATTATGTTCCAACTTAAAACTGTCTGGTTTCGAAAGTGTTAATAATACTTTTCTGGTGAAGTAGGCACAAAGCCACACTACGGGCAGTCTGGAGACGCACACCTTTATGCAGCAGTATGTGGAAAATCGCAGACTCATGTAAATGTTTGCATTCAAGCAACGAAGCGAATCCTAGGCAGTCTGTGACAGATTGGAGGCAGTTGCACACCGAAACGTTTATGCGCCCAGTTAAATGGCGCCCCTTCTTTGTAATTGCCCGCGTTTTTAGAACTTATGGAAGCACAAAAAGAGGTTGAAAGGCAATCTCCAAGGAATGCTTTACACCTGATTCGATCGCAGAATTTAAGAGCCAGGTGAAACCTGCTAGGAATCTGTTACCAAAATTTATCAACTATGCTATTTATTCTTAAAAGCACAAATGTAAAGCTGCTTCCTGAAGCGAAATCAATGTGGAAAAACTCACTGACTTCTCCATTGAAATGTTGGAACATGTTTCTCAAACTTGAGTTTAATGGGTTGATGACCTTCTTTCGGTTTTGGCTAACTTTCCCAAGTTTCTCAAGAATAAAGATGAGAATTTCTAGGAAACGTAGCGTCAAAATTCAACCGAACTGGACCATATAGAAGAGCAAGTGAAAGCAGGGCAGTGAGACTTAGTCGCGGGAAACGCCCCTGCCCAAAAATATTTTTCCACACGCCGAGAGAATGAAGCGAAAGCAAGTGTGGATCTGGAAGTAGAATATCTAGAGTCATGAGAAGTAAAAAAAAACAAGGAATTGTGATGAGGACCATGATTATGCATTTACAAATATTTATTACCCTGAAGCAAATGATCGTGATGACAAACCACAACATGCATCGAAAAAAGGTATGTGGCGCATTCATGACAACTAATGCAGTCAGGAGGAACGCGAACTAGAGTTGTCAACGGGTCTGATATTACAGCCAGAACCCGGCCTAAGGCCGAAAGAACAAGCCCAAACCCGGCCTTAAACCGGCATTTCTTTTAAGCCCGATTTAGGCCCAAAAGCCAAATTTACCGAGTGAATCAAGATGTACGCAACTGCGGTGGAATTGCTGGCGTATCTGCCGTAGGAAAATAAACCTGACTAAATACAGCAATGCACAATTAATCGTTTTTCTTTGAAGATTTAATCGTCTCGATTGCTTCAGCAGTAACTGGCGACAAAAGTGTCCGTCGTTGCAAAAAGATTGTATGCAGGTCCGAAATCAGCCCGAAACATTTTGACAAACTCAGGCCGAACCCGGTCCGACCCGAAACGCCCAGACCGACTTACAACTCTGACGCGAAACAACCTTGACCTCCCAACATTTCTGAAAGTGAACCGAAATTTTCAAATTTTGTCCTGAGGCACTGAAATGTCAGTGCTTTTGCTGTTTTGGTTAAGCGTTCCCCACATCTAAGTCTGGATTATTGCACAGCTTCTGACACCGTGCGTTCAGCAAAATATGGCATACGTGAGCAAAACATTGAGCATGCATCATATTACAGATATTCGATGCTGTTGACAAACAAAAGTTCGAGCGCATGTTTTTCATCGTAAAACTTCGTGACATAGCAGGTTTTGACACGTAAGTCAACTTGACATGACCTACATTAAGCAAATTCAACAAACCTGAAAATGGGATTCAAAACCAGTTTTGATTTTTCAGCATTATTTTTTTTGTTCCAATGCAATATTCGATGTGACGATGCGCCGTTGTTTGTTGCAAAGATTTACGAAGTGCAGACACTGGCATCAAACAGCTTGACCCAGTGTGCAATGACATTTTATATCCAGTCTCCAACTTCAGCAACATTTGTTTCAATTTTCACAATGTTATGTGATAATGAAAAGTTTCAAAAGAAAAATATCGGAAACTTTACGATAAAACACGTGAAATTTGCGTGTGTCACAATGAGAAGTCCAAATTAGGCAAGGCGGCAACTAGCTGATACTTTCTGGTGGGAAATGACTGTAACTTGTTGTTCTACGTAAGAATTAAACATGTCTTTGAAAATTTCCTGGGGGCGCAATTGCCCGGTTGCCCGCCCTATTGCGTTTCTGAGATTGGGTGTGCAAGGGAGGCAGTCGAAAAAGATGGCGCAAAACGCATTGTCAGGTTCAGAAGTTTTGTTACAAAGCGACCATCAATATTTGGTGTGGGAAACCGCCTCTGGAAGCACAAAACGATGGGATATGCTAAAAAGTTGGGGTACATTCCACCTTTATCCCCCCTGGCTACGCCTATATTCGCATCATATATCTTAACCAGGGGCGGTTTTGGGCCGATTTGACCAATTTCTTCTAATTGGACCCCGCGCTACGCCTACAACCAATGTAAACTTACACTTTCTGTGGAAGCTGCTTTTGCATGCTGTATAGTGCCGGTGCGGAGCCCAGTGATTTTTAAGTTGTTTTGAGAGACCAAAACGACCATCAAAATTTTCCAACAGTCTCAAAATAAGGTATAAATTCTCTTTACTACCACCATCAAACTACACCGCAACCTTGATTTTCAAACATCGCGGTATTCAGATGAAACAGTTGCGGTCTCTGAACAAGTCTGCAGTGAGCAAGGTCAAAATCTGAGAAAACTCTGGAGGGTCCCACTGTATTTTTTAAGCATGGGATGCCTTGCCAACGAAAATCCAAGTGAAGTGCGCGGATTCAAAGCCCTCATCAAAGTTCTGTAGTACGTATGGTCATTGTTTTCAGTGGTGAGTGGCCAAGTTTTTTTTCACTAGCACCTCGTCAAAGCAGAGAGGGGTTAAGTTTTAAGCTGCTTTCTGTTTTATTTATAAAAGCGTTTCTTATTTGGCAGGTCAGGTTTCAATAGTTGCTGCAAAATAAGATACAAGAGTTGTTGAATGTTAATTTTTCAATATTTACTACTACTTCTCTTCTGAAGGTGTCGTTTCGTTCGAAATTGCAAATGTGTGCTGCTTAGTCTTTCAACAGCGTTGATCATTTTCCCTCTCATAAAGATTTGATAACGCAACCTTAGATTGGGGTAAACGTTTGAAATCAACCTAGTTTTTGTTACGAATGACTATTTCAGGTGTGCAAAAAAAACAGTTCCTTAAAAAGTAACAGAAAATTACTAACAGTTTAGCCATTTTCAAACAGAAATGACATTTTGGTTCAAGTGAAGTAAGCCCGATGATGTTCTTGTGGTGAAAATTATATCATGACATAGTAGTAAAACAAGGATTGTGGCATCAATCTCACAGACTGGGGTTATAATTTCAGAGATATAGCCTAACAAATTGAGAGCTGCAAAAGTCTGAAAAGGTGGCAAGTGGAATAATTTCTGTGGAAGTTTGAAGCTATTACAGTACTTGCCTGTTTTGAAAAATTAAAAAGTAGCCTAGGTTTAAACTTGTTAGGAGAGCTACAAATACTTCTTTAGTGTTAATAGAAAAGATAGTTTTTAACGTTCTCCGGAATATTAAAAAGCTGCTCTAATAAGCGGTTTGTACTCCTTCAATCGGTGCTCTATTACGTGGTTTTCACTGTAACCATTTTCCATGTGTAAAGTATATAGTGACAGGCAGGGGTTTTGTACAGTCGAATCTGGGCTATTTATTTATAGAATATGTTTTGTCTGTACTGCAACTAAGCTAAATGCTATGAGTCAAAGACCAAGAGACATAGGCCGAAAATATTAAGTGGCAGCCAAAAGAGACCTCAGGCTAAGGGAAAACGAGACCGAAGCATAAAAAAGAAAGATGCGTTTGACAAGTATTTTAAAAACTGAGTTTATGGCTTCAATGCAAGTTGTTGTAAAAAAAACGACCCAAAAAAAACCCACCCGGGTTTTTTTAAAAAAGCCCACTTAAAAAAAAACAATAAAACCCACTAAAAAACACACTTTTTCTTTATTCTTTGAAAAAATGTACTAAGAAGTAAAAAATAAAAATAGGCAGGACATTTGTACAGTTAACTTTAACGTTTTTTAATCAAACAAAATGAACAGCAATGAAATTTGAAGGATTTGAAAAAAATAATTAAACAATTTGTAATGGCTATCTTTCTCAGCTCTGCACAATCAGTATATTTTAACGAATATTTCTGCCTTATGTGCATCTATCCGATTTATCTGATTTTGGACCATACCAAATCATATGTTGAAAAAAACAGTCTAAAAATCAGGGGTCACCAATGTGGTGCCCATGGGCACCAGGTCGCCCACAAGGACCAACCAGGTTATCTGCGGGCATATGCGTAGCCAAAAGGCATAGCCACCAAGTTTCTAGCATTCCTTGTCGTTTTGCGCTTTGAGAGGTGTTGTCTGAAATAAAATACTGTTGCTCGCTGAAAGTCAAAATATTTGTCTCAAAAAAATTTTTCAGGCTGGCTGCAAGCATGATCAGTGTCTTCACATTGCAGAAAATCTTAATTGTTAATGCTCAAATAAGTAAAGGTGAATTGAGCAACATTTTTATTTCAGAAGCGTGCATCAAACTGGTAGCTCTTTGCATTAATCGGCACGTAAGAAGTAGCTCTCAGCTTCAAGAACGTTGGTGATTCCTGCTATAGATGCTGAGCTAGCAGGGCATGCAGATAAACTTGACATGAAACTGCAGAGTTTGTGTGGAAATGGTTTTTCTTTGTTTGCTCTGTGCATTCTTGCCAAGCCTTATCACTTTAGAGTGGATTGAAAAAAAATTTGCAAAAACAAAGAAGGGGTACATTTCTTTACCCTCAAATTTTAATGGCATAATAGGCATGACAAGTTATTATTGTGTAATTCTGAAAATAATGATATTGCATGATTCAATAAAAACAATTAAGAATAAGGTTTTACCATTTTCCTTAAAAAAAGAACAAAATCTTGTTTCCTTTTAAAACACCCAAAAAACAGGTGGGTTGGGTTTTTTGAAAAAAATGGGTTTTTCTCAACCCTGCTTCAATGCCACACCATGCTGCAACAACGTAGGCAGCTAGTCTAGTCATGTTGCGCCAGACAATCAAAGTAGAAGTTGATGGACGGGAAGTGAAACAAGTCGTTTCGAAACTGTTGATTCTGACAAGGAAGGAACCTCGTCAGATGTGCTTCTGATGACGCATGATAGCAAGAAAATTCAAAATTTGAATTAACAAATAGGCAGTGGCTACAGACGCGCCTGTGGATCTAGAATTTTGAAAACTTATTCATACGCCACCTGTGACGTAACAGCAACGCACGGCGAGAGTGCAGTAGGGTTGGTAGAAACGAACTAAACGTAAAAGATAAACCCTAAGCCTAACCTTAACACTAAACCTGACCCTAAACGTACCCCTAACCCGTTAAGGTAACACGTAAGCCTGAAAAAAAGTAAAGAAAAAAAATGAAAGTCGGCAAGGTGAGAGTCGAACTGAAAACCATTGGCATAGCAGTCATAGCACTTAATCCCTAGGCTACGAGATCCACGGCGTTTGAATGACAAACCGACCTTTTTATTTGAATTGCTTCAGACCAGGCATATCCGTAGTCACTTCCTAACAAATATTCCTGCTGCCTAGCCAGAGATCATGAGTGGAATATTAGGGACTACCCTGGACTATTTAGCCCAAATAGGACCGCCTGCAATCATAATAGAAGTTTTCCCCAGAAACGAGAGTGATGGGACACGGTTTTCTAAGTTTCACTGCAAAAGAATACCATCAAATGGTGAAGTGGCAGGTGGCCAATACTCCTGGCCTGGAAAAATATAATATTTTGCTACTAGTGCAAACTTTTCGGCTCTAGATATCCACTATCACAGCACTCAATACCTCTCCTCTCTGCAGGTACTACACTCGTACCTCCCTTCTGATCAGGGTGGTGCCTGCCCAGAGAGGAGGTATTAATGAGGTCAATTGAAGTCTCTGATGCAGTGGTCTTGGCGTCATCCTTACGGGCCTCGCCTTTGTAACATCACCGATTTCTATCATTACGCCATGCACCCCCTCAAAAATTTCTATCACACCACTGAGTGGGGCCCCGCCCTTTCAAACGCCGGCCCTGATCATAACACATTGGCTGCCGAACTACGAACATACAGTATCGTGCTTGGAAATCGGAGAAAAAATAGGGATATTTCAGTTGACTTACCAACCGCATAGCTCCTCAGCCGATTGCGCAAGTGCAGTGGTTCCCCACCTTTTTAGTGTCGTGGACCCTTTTGACGATTTGGCTGAAAGCTGTGGACCCCTTAATAAAGCCAGTTTAAATCCTGCTCAGGGACATGTGGCTTATTCGGCCGAAAGCAGCTTTTAACTTAATTTTATCATTATTTAGAATTAATGTTTGTAGCGACTTCTTTCAGTAGCAGGGCCGGCGTTAGCAAGTGCGGGGCCCGATTTGAAACACTTTTGCGGGTTCCCACTCAGTGGTGTGCAGAAAGATTTTGAGGCGCGTACCAAAGTGCAGTGATAGAAATCGGTGATGTTACAAAAACACTCTCCAGCGGAGACTTCAACGGACAGCGCCGTTAAACCCAACATACCAAGCAATTACATCCCTCATTAATACCTCCTCTCTGGTCAGGTATTTCTCTGATTAGAAAGGAGATATGAGTGTAGTACCTGCAGAGATGAGGGGTATGCTGTGCTAGTGGATATCCAGAGCTGAAAAGTTTGTAGTAACAGCAAAATAATTATATTTTCCCAGGCCAGGAATAATAGACATGGATGACCTACCGCGTCGCCATTTGGTGGTATCCTTTTGCAGTGAAACCAGAAAACCGTGTCCCATCACTCAAGTTTTCTGGGAAAAACTTCTATTGTGATTGCAGGCGGTCATATTTGGGCTAAATAGTACAGGGTAGTCCCTAACATTCCAACTCATGACACCTGGCTAAGTAGCAGGATGATTTATTTATCCAAATTTTGAATTTTCTTGCTCGCATGCCTCAACAGATGCACCATCTGACGAGGTTCTTTCTTGTCAGAATCAACACTTTCTAAACGACTTGTATCACTTACCGCAGATACACCTCCACTTTGATTATCTATCGTAACATGACCAGGCTGGCTGCCTACATTGTCGCCATCTTCAACGTGGAATGCCATTGGGGTATACCCTCAGTGGTTAAAACAACTGTCCAACGCACCTTTTATTATGCTTCAAACTGTTTTTTCCGTAGATTTAGGCCTCTTTTGGCTGCCACTTAATATTTTCAGCCTATGTCTTCTCTTGGTTTTGACTAGGCTTGCCATACGTCCCGGTGTCCTGGTCAGTCAACCAAAAAGTCCCGGTTAGGCATTCAGTCAGCCATCACAGCCCTACACGAGTATTAGCAGGTTGTGATTGGTCTGTTTAGCCAATTTGCTGAAGAGTGATGCGTGATCTTGTTTTTTCTTGTTTCTTTGTGTTAGATGTAAAGGTAATTGTTACGTCATTGTAACGGGTAGGTCAACTGGTCCAGTAGTGGGTTGATGCTGCATGTAAGATGTGAACCAATTTATCTCGTAAGACTCGTTGTTCTGAAGCGTCCCGCTTTTCAATCACAAAAATATGGTATGCCTATCTTTGACCCATAATATTTAGCTTAGTTACAGACCAAATCAAATAGCACAAATTCGACTGTTTAAAGCCAAAAACAAAAGACCTGCCTATCACTATACACTTTACACGTGACAAACGGTTACAGTGAAAACCACTTATTAGAGCACCGAGGTGTACAAACCGCTTATTAGAGCAGCTTTTGAATATCCTGGAGTAGGTTAAAAATTATTTTCCTTTGTAACACTAAAGAAATGTATGAAGTGATTGTAGATCTCCCAATAATTTGAACTTACTTTTTAATTTTACAAAGCAGGCAAGTACTGTAGTGAAGGGCGTACGCAAGGGGGGAGTTGGGGTTAACCATCACCCCCACGAGCTTGATATTTTACAAAAACTTTATTACCTGAGCAAAAGGATTAATTGTTTTCGCATACTTTTTGCTTGTTATTTTGTCGACTTAATGCAAATATCACGGAATGAACTTGCATGAAAATTTCAAGGAACATTGTAAATGGGCCAAAAAGTAATAATTAGTTATGGTGGGAATCTGGGTTATCGTCTGTATCCAGAAATCATCTCATCATTTTTTGCAGACCTTTCGCCCACTACGCATGTTCACGATTGTGCTCCAAGATAGTTCACTTTATCCAAAACGTCTTCATTGTGTCTGCTATGGCTAATCAGCGCCAACTTCGCCAAAACGTTGTTTGGAAAACGTGAATATGACGTCAAATTGTGACGTCACCAACAACGCACAACAAATACAATTGCCACTGAATGAACCCCCCATAAATATTTTCTGCGTACGCCACTGACTGTAATAGCCTCAAACTTCCACGAAAGTTATTCCACTTTTCATACTTTTTACAACTTTTAATTTGTTAGGCTATATCTCAGAAACTAAGACGCTAATCTGTGAGATTGATGCCACAACCCTTGTTTCGGCAGTGTGTATTTCATGATGCAGTTTTCACCACATTAACATCATGAGGCTTACTTCACTTGAACCAAATTGTCATTTCTGCTACTTTGTAAATGGCTTAACTTTTAGTAACTTTCTGATACTTTTTAAGGAACCGTTACTTTTTGCCCACCTGAAATAGTCATTCATAATTAAAACTAGGTTTATTTCATATTTTTTCGCCAAGCACTCCCAAAACTTTTGATTTGGTGAAAATCCGGCCAAAATCTGTTGAAATTTTGGCAAAATGTGTGAAAACCTTCGCAAAATCGCTGTATGTGCTTTGAATTTACAAAAAATGGCACCCTAATCGAAGTGCAGACGATTTCTTTTGAGGTCACGTTTTCATTTAATGCTTTTCGGGCAAGTTAGGGGAAATTTGGGAAAGTTCAGGAGAAATTTGGG
>JGI24158J21664_10011914_pt1 | contig 11542 bp, 8 predicted proteins | sample Ectturendosymbi3_FD_21664 | JGI IMG/M metagenome (IMG submission 21664)
AAGATATCCTATGACAATACATTTCATCATGATTATTCATTGATATATTTAATAATAAGCATATAATGATTTTTGAAAAAAATATTCACTAACATATGTGTGAATATTTGGAAATAAATCATATGCAAATATATTTTGCTCTTCTATTGATAACCTTAAATGTACCCCTTCGGATAGGCAAATGTACCCCTGGGGTTACATGTACCCCAGGTTGGGAACCCCTGGTTTAAGGGTTCTCAACCTTTTTTGGTCCATGGACTATCTTTTAAAAAAATATCGGATGGACCACTTTGCTATGCTGACAGTTGACACCTCATGAACAATTGGTCAAAACTGTATCAGGCTACACATAGGTGGTCTTACATAATTTATTGTACATTAAGGTTATAATTTTCAGGAACGTTTTGTCAAGGATTTATAGAACTCTCTGTGGACCAGTGGAAAATCCACTTGTGCTAGGTTGAGAATCACTGGTTTAAAGGCATTGCTACTCAACGTTTTTACCAAAACTCTTTCGAATTTTTCTCAATTTCCACGTTTTTTTCTTTTTCAAATTTCCTAGAATTCCACAAGCCGGCAGTTTTGTTGTTGAGTTAAATATTTCGTTCGCATCAGAACGTGTTCTATTCAGGACATGGAGTGCAGGCAAAATCAAGAATGCATGCAATGGCAAATGCTTTTCAATTTATCTGCCCCATTGTTCAGCAATTTGCGAATTTTGCATTCTTCTCGCAACAACTTCGCATGGTTACCGCACCGAAAACCGTGTTGTTGAAACTAGTCCCCGTTCTGTATGTAGCTGGATGATGTTTCAGACAACTTTCAAGTTTGCACACAAGAACTGTGTATTAAAGTTTGTGTAATTTGTCCACAAATCACCGTTTAGTCACATATATCACGCTAGCCGGCTTTTCAACACTTTCAAATGTCTGCTGTTCCTCCAATGGAAGTGTACCTGAGAAATTTGCGTTGATAGACATGAAGTACAGCAAAGCTGCGGGTAGACATAGAAACAATTGTCACGGCGCTCTTTCAGTAAGATTAGGGTGTTGGTTAAAAATATGTTAAGAGTGTATTGAAATTTTTAGAACCTGAAAAAAATCCTCTGATCCGTGCACACATATTTTTGAGTGCAACTTAAGCAGCAGATTACAGCTCTGAGGTGCAACACAGAATGCGAAACACATATCCGGGCTGTTCAGCAATACAGTCATGATGTTGCTAAGCGACGATTGGTAACAGAGCTTTGTGGGTTTGTTGAGGCTACGAACGTTTGTGGCAGCCAGGCCATCACTTATCCTGCCTCAGGCACGTTTTCGAGGTTAAATTCTCATTTATTGTTTTGATTGCTGCCGTGCGGTATCCGCCTCGACGGGGGGTGTTGAACAATACGCAAAGAATTAAAGAATTGCGTACGCTGCGATCGATTCGGGTGTTTGTTGCGGTGTGTAACAGCCAGGGGTCGGCAACATTTTTCGCACTGTGGACCGGTTTCAGCCTGGCATTAGTTGACGGACCGGTCCTCAACGAAATAATGAATGTTTGGCACATGCAAATTTATCACATCTCGTAAGTCATCATGGCCCTGATTCAGTGAGACATGGGCTTGCTTTGGCGCAATAAGATGCTCCGGCCCCGTGCCGGTAACAATTTCTTCACGGACGAGCACCTGGCCGCGGTCCGGTGTTTCCCGACCCCTGATGTACAGAGCCTGGTGTGTTAATTCGCATTTGTTAAAAAGCAATCCGCAACTGCAGCAGCTCAGTTTGAACAGAGTCATTTGGAGACATGTAAACGAGTAAGTTAAGTTTAAATTTGCACCCCGGGTGCCATTTCCTGGTTCATCAAGCTTTCTGACAATGATGTGCAAGTTTAAACTCAGCTAATCATTCCTTGTTTGTAAATGGATTTTCGAATATCCTTGCGATGAGGTGGGCGCGTTAACTCGCCATCTACTGATATTTGTTTCGAGTCTGCGCTTTTTAGTCATTAGCAAATTTCGGTCATTTCTTACAGCGATTTTCTGAAAACGCAATATCTGTGAGTTTTAGATTTAATGGGGTTAGTGAACAATAGTGTTAAGAATGTGTCTGTTACCCTGTGATTCAGCCTCCAATGCCGAGTTGTAAAACGTTCTGTTTTGTATGTTCTCATCAACATGCGTTGTGCAGAAAGTGTGTGTTTGTACTATGGCCTTCGTGTCTGCGGGCAAAAATACGTTGTTGTAATGCTACGTATTTCACAGGGTCTTTTGTCTTATTCTATAAAACAAGTTTCTAACCCACGCACAGTTTTATTTTTCGATCTGGCAGTTTGTCCGTATACGTCTAGCATTCCATTAGACTTTGGTTTGATTCAATATACGTCTTTGCAAGAATGCTTAAATGTCGATGGGTATACGTCCATGGGCGTCGGAAGTGGGGGACATGTTAGGCTTTGGCCCTCACCTGGATTTTGATATTTTACATTTTCCTATTAAATCTTTATCAAAAAAGGTTGCATTCTAAGTTTCAGTTCGGTAAAATGAAATTTCACCATTTTTGCCACCCCCCATGGCAAAATTCTTGGCTACCCCTGGAAAAATCCACTGTTGTCATCCCTATGGATAAACTTCTTCCCACGCCCATGTACACGTCTTTGCAAGAATTTGTTTAAATTTTCATGAGACGTGCTGCAGGCAGTCATTGAAACGACCATGATTTGATGTTTCACTCACCGTTGCAGAGTCGGATTTCTGCATGAGGATATGCTGTGGACCAGGGCGCGGCTTCATGATGCACGTGTTAGACAACGCAGGGCAGGTACGTCATGACAACTTAAACAATGACACTCTTGGTTCAAGCGTTTATGTTCAGACGGATGCGGTGGTGCGGAACATTGTTCAACTTCGCGCAACGGATGAGTGAAAACAAGCCCGGTGTCAGTGAAGCGTTACATTCCAGCCTTTCAGCTGGGAGCAAAAACTGGCTGATGCAATTTTCTCCGTTTTCTAATTGCAGATAAAACCAGGTTGTTCACTGGACATAATTGTTTCTTTTTTCTCTGGGTTATCTTTTCAATGGGGTTGCATGTGTAGTACAGATAATGTTCAATTCTGAGCAACCGTACCAGCCTTTTGTTTTTTTGCGTAACGTTCGATGTCTCAGGTTGGAGGTTTGCCGGTTGCACCTGCTGCAACATTAGTAGTAACTTGCTTTGTTGCTGGCAGGCCCCTACCCAACCTGCAGGAATAGGCTGCCAGATCAAACCTCAAAACGCTTTGTAATTGTCAAGTAGCGGACATTGCTCCAACAAACTCCATCCCAGATATCATCTGCCATTGGAAGAACCTTTTTCGGTATGTCCACGCCTAACCAAACAAATTCTTTTCGTTCCAAAGTTTGTTCCTGGGGCCGTTGTTATGAAAACTTCGCTTTGGTTAAGTTGCTAAGGCTTTGCAAAATCGTCTGCACCACCGCTCTCTCTCTTTCTTGCTGTGTGTGACACAACTCTGCACAACCTCCGCCATTGTTCGCTTTTGTTCACAATGTTTGGCGCCGTTGAAGTGTTGTCGCATCTCGTACTCACAGCCTCGACCGATAATACAAAACCTTCACGTACATTTTCTGGTCGGAATCAGCTGTTTTGGACACAGCTAAATAATATTTTGTGATAGTAACTGTTGAGTGTTAACGATAAAAATCCCTTTGTCGCCAGCTGCAAAGCTATGCTTCAATGGCATAAAATCATTTCACACGACCGGACCGCTAAGAATTAGTTAGACGGTCGGCAGCATCTTTGTACATTCTCACTGTTTTGGAATTAAGATCTTTGTAAGTTGTTGGGGATTCAAGTTAATCTTGGAAAGAAGCAAAGTTTGCTAGGATTAAGTACTAACGCTTCTATAATATGACGTTTTCATTTCAAATTAGGGTTGGCCAAGTTATTTTCACTTCTAGTGGGCGGGCTGCCAACTTCACTACTGCAATTCCCTTGGTAAATGTTTTAAATAAAATCCACATGATTTTGAAAAGCACTATGCACAAGTAGTCCTTATTCAATGTGTATAATCCACATTTTAATTGCAATGCCACGTAATTTTACGTGCTCACATGTACTGGTGTGGCAGCTGAGCTGAATGTATCTTTATTTTCTGCGTTACGAGTTATCGTTTTTTCGAACGAGGAGTACAATGCCGGAACTCCGACGTTCAGGTGCGGGAGGGCGAAATATTTTGAATAAATGGGAAACGCTGTACAACAATGCGCTGCGTCTCGAAATGCCGCGGGCAAATTCCTTGCAGTGAGAAATGGCAACCGTGAACAGCAGCGAAGCCAGTCCAAAACTTCTTTTGGTTGCCCAGGGGCAGGATATTTGACTTTACGAGCAACAGTATTTTTATTTGGGAGGCCGCTTATCAAAGCACAAATAAAGCGCTGGATATGCTAAAATGAGGGGGACACGCCCTCTGCCCCCTCGGGCTACGCCTGTGATCATGACAAGTAGATGCTGACCCGGTTAAACTCACGCAGAAAATCCGACTCCACATCGGGTTTAATGTTCACGCTGTCAGCGTCGTAGCCGTAGCCAGCCCAAATACGCTTATCAACGCTGAACAACGTCATTTGATACGATGATTGCGCACTTAACCTATGAGGAGATCGAGCTTAAAACGGCAACTGAATAACTTGTCAGTTATTGTAAATGGACTGTGCTTTGCTATTTGCTACATTGCTTTTGTGGCAACAGTAACATGACTTTTAGCTCGTGCAGGCGTTTTGGTTGGACATCGATGAATTTTCGCGTAGCCAGTGGGGCAGCAAGGTATCTATGGTCCCCTCAAATTTCTAGCATATCTTGTCGTTTTGTGCTTTGAGAGGCGGTGTCCCAAACAAAATAGTGTTGCTCGCTTAAAGTCAAAATATTTGGCCCCTCAAAAATACTGATGCATCTACCTTCTTTTCAATATAACATATCTTCTTGACCGTTGATTCCAAAACTGTGGTCTGCGAAGACTCTTCAAGATGGTGCGCGAGTAGAACTACCTTATGATTTTCTTCACAAAAAAACTTTATTCACAGCTTTTGCTTTTAATTATCGGGTTCTGCTTATAAATTGTTGTGTTTCTGTGTACGATTTCTGTTAGTTTTTAACAATGGTCATTATGTTTCTCACAGCCATTTTGCACATGTCACTTTTGTGTCAAGTCTAGTTTCCTAAACTTTTGATCGAATGATATTTTGGTTGGATGAGTTTTCCTGGAACAAGGTGTACGTGGTGATAGTACGGGACAGACAAGTGGTACGCGATCAGCAAAAGTTTGGGAACCACTGTGTCGCGACAATATATTGTACCTTCTTGTCGAGACATGCCCAAACGACAGAGCTTAATCTGTTCACAAGAGTTGAAAGTGAAGTACAAGGCGGCTATTTATTTCGACTTCACCAACGCAATGTGGCTTTCTGTTGTTATGCACACTACGTTGTGTTTTGCAAATTTTAAGTGTCTGGTGAGCGACGTGTTGTGAAGCAAAACCATAACAGCTCGTAAACCATCTTAACTTTTGTCCAACATACGAAAACAGATGCTTTTTAGCAGTTGCTCAAAGATCCAGGGGAATTGGGGTAAGTTTTACCCCATCAGTTTACGGATTTTGGTGTATACCTAGGTTTCCCAAACTTTTTTGCTAGCAGCCGCTTTTGATTTATAAAAATTCTTCGCTACCCTTCACGTTTGACAATGATAAAGACCTGAAAATAGACATTTTGGATATATTTCGTTGAAACAATCTTAACTTCTGATTCTTCAGAACGAATAACAAATAAACATTTATTGAGATCACTGCTATGTTTCTAAGGCTCGAACGGTATCTTGTTGATTAACGTTGCGAAAAACCGACCTCACGCAAATGTGTTGAAACAAATGAACGGAGCAGAGTTTTTGCTGCATCTGATGATGTTGGAAGTTTTGATGTAACACTGAACCAAAAAGTTTGAAGCTTTTTTCGGAAAATCCTGCCGTGAAATTGAATCAGAAGATAAGTCAAAAAGTTCTTTCTGAAATTCGCTAGAGGGATGCTCGATGTGTTTTTCTATTACTATCATCTTTTGCATCCAATCTAATTTGGTATTGCCTAACCCTGAAGAAAACCCTTCCCATACATTTTCAGTAACATTGCGAAGTGATTCGTTAAATTTTGAATTTCAACTTAAAACTGGTTCCTTGGAGAGATAGTTACGTTCGCTCAGCTTTTGAAGAGACCGTGATAAATAATATGATTAAAACAATCAGCTGCTACTGTAAAACTGGTGGATCGAATATGAGTTTTTTTTCGTTTAGAAGATTATGACTTAATTTTCGTTTCGTTTCAACGGGTCACCTTACTTCACAATGTAGTAGAAGTGTTTCAAATTCCGATTCCATTTCAATACATAAGCAATTAAGTTTCACAGCATCCTGCACAACTTCGCGAAGATCGGGATATATTTTGTAAGCATCTGTTGCTTCTCAAGAAACCATACAGTGGGTAAAGTAGTGGATGTATCAGTTGCACGTCACATCTGAGCAAGAAATCCTCCCGCTTGTCCTTTCATTGCTGCACCTTCCTCGGTAAACTCCTGATACAGTGATTCCATTGTAGCTCTACTTCTGCTAAACAATTGCCGGCTTGAGAAATAAACGATCCCTTCCCGCTGTGTATTCAGGTTTATTCAACAGATTAGAATCTCCAGTCATTCGGGAACCTTGGGCACATTTATGGAGCAGGAGCGTCGCTGCAGTGATTGATCACAGAACGAAATCCATTCAGCCGCGCAGCAAGGAGTTCATTTTTCACTGTCTGCTTCCACACACATTCCGTTGCTATTGAACAGCTGATACACGTTCAACTATGTAACAAAGTCGCGCTCTGGAAGGGTTGACGCAGAGCCTGAAATCCATTAATGTTCGCACCCGCTTTTCCAATGGGGAGGGTCCGCGGGGGTAGCAGCCCTAGAAGGTCTCGAAATACGTCATGGTCAACAAGCAATCACAGATAATTCTGCTGGCTCCACACCAAGACGGGGCCAAGCAAGGTCGGAGATGTAGTCACTCCACCTGGTTCTTGGTCCACCTTTGGGCCACTTCCCCGTGGGTGCAGCCAGCAGGACTTGCCTCGCCAATTTATCCTGGGACATTCTGGACATATGGCCGAACCAACGTAGCTGTGATCTCTCGATTCGAAGAAATGCCTCGATATTCAAGGTTTTATCAATTTGACAGCTGCGCACTTTGTTGCGAAGTGTCACACCGTTAACCCTTCATAAAAACCCCATCTCTGCCGCTTGTACTTGGGATAGTATTCGTTCAGTCATTACCCGAGATTCATGACCATAGGTGAGGATCGGAACAAAGATCAATTTAAAAACTGACGGCTTTGCGGTGCTGAAAAGCTCCCGTTTTGTCACCACAGAGCGATAAAACTTACAGACCAATCCTTAAATCTTCTTGTTCCATGTTTTGTCACTCTTGAGTACCCCGAGGTACTTGTACTTTTTCACCTGCCGCACTGCCACTTATTTGGAGCGTACACTGGTTTGGGTTTCTGCAGATCCACAATAACTCGATCTTTTTAGCGTAATTTTCATTTGCAATTAAAAGGCCCTCTTGAGAAAATAGTGAATGACGATATCTTCCACAAAAAGCAAACGCTTTTTTCGTATGCATAACATGTGAGCACACGTTGGTCAGAACTTTGATATCACAATGCTTTATACGAGGGCAGGGTTGTCCATCTCATTGATGTGGCACGGAGGTTTGAATTTGGTGCAATCATGCAAGATGTGGTGTGCAGTCTCCACCTTGCCACGTTCACACAAATCTGAGCCGCACAGGCCAATTGTTTTCATGTTGGCCGCAAAGCGACCAGGAACAGCACACAATCTTCTAACACCCACGGTGAATGGTTGTAATTTAACTCCATTGACACGCATGAAAATTTCTGAGCAGGAAGACAGAGAACTTGACAGACAGTAACGGGCAGCCGTTAACACCGTACTCCAGTAATACTCCACAAAGCTTTTCACGTGGAATGCGGAATGGTCGTATGCTTTCTCATGGTCGACAAAACATGTGCAGACGTCTTTGGCATAACACCAAAATTTTTCGAAAATTTGGTCTGTAGTGTTCCGACCAGGACGAAAACCGCACTGGGTATCATTCAGCTTTGATTCAATTATTTCGTGGTATCTTTTTCCAAGGCACTCGGCCAACACTTTTCCAGTGAGGCTGAGCAGAGATGCCCCTGTTGTTGGTACATTCTCTCCTGTCTCCCTTTTTGTGTATTGGGGCTGATTGCCCAGTTTGTCGATCGTTCGGTGTCCTCCCAGAACACCAGGCCACTTGGCGCACACGAGTCAGTTAAAGAATTCATTCTCATGTAAATGCAACCCCCTACAGCATTGGTGCTCAAACGTTTTGGCTCGTGGGTCACATTTGTCTTTCAGAAACCCTTCGCGGGCCACAAGAATTAATAATCTCGATAAAAATTCTATTAAATGATTAAAGTGTTAAGTTTTCTTTCCCATGAAAATTGCTTCGCGGGCCACGGTTTGAGCACCACTGCCCTACAGCGTTTCAGGTCGGATTTCATCGCAAACTGCAGCCTTAAGTGTTTTGACAGCTAGGAAGACTTCGGGTGCAGTGATGGTATTTTGATTTTTCCTTGTCTGTAATTCACTTAGATATGTTTTTGCATTAGTGTGCTCAACCGCATTTCTTATCGAGAAAACGTGTAGATGCATATTACTGCAGGTGAAACGGGTGTGCCCTTAGCGACCTCTAAAACTCGTCCCCACCATTACCCCTTTGCGGAGTGGCGTCCTTTGTTTGGGTAATTTGATATATACATTCGTATTCCCCACTAAATGAAATGGCGACAGCAAATATTGTTAAAAGGGGCTTCAAATCAAATACGCGTAAGAGTGCTTTCAAACGTTACACTCCGTAAAAGCGAAGGGTTTGAATNCATCAGATAATTTTATTTCATGAAAACCTCAATAAGTTCATTAATGCTGTGAACTGCNTGGAAACTCTAAGTTCAGACCAGTCACAAAAAATTGCCTCTGATTTTCAGTCCGCTGTTGAGCTTCGCTTTCTGGAGCAGAAACCGACGTGTTTTGCATTTGATGCGGATTGTCAACAGCTGAAAAATATCGCAGTTGGTTTTTCAGCGAACAACAGCGACGGATGTTTTCCATTTTCCGGGTGCTCAATCAACTACTTGTGCTGGCTCGTACGAACCGTTGCCGTGTTGATAGGCCTGTAAACAAAGCAGTATAGATGGTCAGTGACCTGACACGAGGATTGAATTTAACTCTTATTCTTGTCCATCGGATTTCACTGAATGATTTGAAGAATGTACCATTTCATAACTGGTTGATCGATATTGCCAGACCTTTATTTTAGGACATAACTTAGCGGTTCCCCACGTTTTTCGCGCAGTTGTTTTGATCTTGTGGTGTAGAACGGGTTTTAACCTCCTTCTGCTCTAATGACATCAAGGATCGCCGCCAAAATCGTAAAGACCAATCCCCCCCCTATGATCTCACGCAGTCTATTCTCCCGATTCACTTCAAATGTTTTTCACATTTTTGGAACTTGTATCATTTGCAGGAAAATCCTGTGCTGCTTGTTTAAGCGCTAAGTAAAAATATCAAATTATCTTCTTGCTGTAAAAACCACAACAAAAACTTTCTCTTGAACAGTTATGTTTTAAATCATCTCAAAAGTTTTAAGTGAAATCCTTGTTTTTTTGCATTGCAATAACCAGAGAAAACGCTGTAAAAATTTAAACAACTTGCGTAGTTTATGCGACAAACACTTCATCTTCGATGCAACGTACTGTTCTGGGTGTTTCGTTTCTTGAGGACCTGGGCGTACGCTCAGCGGAGGGAGAGGTTTTGCCGCCTGTTTGACGTGAACAAACGGTATTTCGTTGTAGGAAGTGATGCGTGTCAACCGTCCATTCAAGTGTTGCGCCGGCTGCTGCTGGTGCGCCAACGCTGACTGCTGTGCGTTCACATTGGAGGTTGAAGCCCCAGTTGGCACTGTCATTGGGAGCGTCCGACAATCGTAAGTTTGTCATTGGCGTAAAAAGTGTGTCTCGTGAAAGAATATTGCTCTCAGCTTGTAGGTGGTCACGTTTTTGGAACCAGCACTGTTGTGCGATTCAAAACAATCGAGTATGTTTTGGAATGTTGCGATACGAAACTTCAGGTATAACCTATACGCTCATGCTGGCATTGTCACGTCCCAACGAAGGTGGCCTCAGATGACTCATCTAACGAACATGAGCTGCGTAAGAGGCTGGCGAGGTAGCCATGGTATCCCTAGATCTGTAAACGTGGTCCAGCACAATTTGAAATGTTTAGCTTTTTCGGATTAGACCAGTTGTTCTCAAAGTTTTTTTTATATTAATATTCCCCCCCTTACAATCCCAAACACTGTTGATTTCTCCCCAAAACAATACACAAAAAAGAGAATTGCAAAAAATTCACCCTACCTACTGTGAAGAAACAATAGACGATTATGAACCAAACAGACTCTTTAATAACCTCAGCGACTGCAGTTAAAGCAGCCTGCCGTTGCTTACTGTAGACATTCCCATTTAAACCAACTTCGTTGTGCAGTTTTATATGTATTGAATAAACAAATATGAAAAACTTAAGGTTTTTTCATCAACAGCTTTTCCTCCCCAGTTCCTGCCTGGAACAAATTTCCTCCCAGGAAATAAAAATTCCTCCCATAGTGAGCCAAGTGGCACCCGTTTGAGAATTGGATTAGTCTCAAAAGCGAGAAACTTGCTCTCAGAGATAAAATCGGAACACTTTATTTCAATGCCTTGGAATATTTCCGCCGTGCTGTTTTCAATTACTTTTATTTTTTGGAACGCATGCCTTGAAGTGCTGCTGTAGTTTCGACTTAATTGTCCCAAAGCGTTGAGTACAATTCCTGTCCGCTCCCCTCCAACAAAATCTGCATCCGTCCCACACCCGCACATCAAAAAAGTGAAACCCGCGTCCAACTCAAACGCACTCAAAATGTGGTATGCTTGCATCTCAGAGGATTCAACTTGTTGGTGATGCTATCCTCAGCGTCTACGCAGTTTATTGCTTGGAAACAAGCGGTAAAACAATATCGTTGCTTAATAGACGTTTTGTTCCTTGCAGTGCTAGTAAATGCTTACAAATCGCATGACTTTGCTGAGGAACTTAATCGATGTTAAACAGTCAGTACTTTGCAGTATGTTAAAATTGGTGTAGTCTGATAACGTTCACGAAAGTTTCCTTTAAGTCGATTTTAGTGCGGAGCGGAAAGCTGTGGGATTTTTGGTTTGGTCGTCGTCGAGTGCGGATCTGAGCTCTCTGCTGCAGACACAGACAGAAAGCTGATTTGGAAAAGTTCAGTATAATTCCGTTCGGCAAGGGCAGCGCTTTACATGAAAGCTGCATGCCTGGTGTTAAGCTTTTATAGTTTTTAAAAAGTCCTGAGATTTTACGTGTTTCATCTGTCTCTGTTTTATTTG
>JGI24158J21664_10011915_pt1 | contig 11542 bp, 9 predicted proteins | sample Ectturendosymbi3_FD_21664 | JGI IMG/M metagenome (IMG submission 21664)
GGGTTTAATAAAATTCGATAAACTCTTTGCATGGGTGCATTTGAAACGCTTTTGATGGGTATAATAAAATTCGATGAACGCATTGCATGTGTCCATTCAAAATGCGGTTCGACAAACTGTCGGTTCGACAAACTGTCGGTTCGACATACTGTCGGTTCGACGAACTGTCGGTTCGACGAACTGTCGGTTCGACGAACTGTCGGTTCGATGAACTGTCGGTTCGATGAACTGTCGGTTCGATGAACTGTCGGTTCGATGAACTGTCGGCTTGACGAACTGTCGTAGTACCTTACCAGTCAACAGCATAAGCGAAGCAGCTTGCAATACATCAGCAACATTTGCTTCAGACAAAGTAATTTTTTCCGTGTACATGAAATTCAGCACTTCCTCCAATGCATTTGGAGTCAATCCAGAGAGTTTGACATCTTTGTTGTACTGTTCTTTCATCTGGAAAATTCAGGATTGGTCAAACGATTTGCATGCGGCCTAGGTTCAAATCAAAAGATTTCATGACAAAACCAAATAGTTTGACAATTATCACTATTACAGGAGAATCAAGTCTGATGGCACTGAACCGATCATTCTTTGCATGAGCTTATAGAAAACAAAGTGATGCATATGACACTCCAAGATATAAAAAAGATTCAAGGACTTAATTTACAATAAAATAACTGTTGGACAGATACGCTTGCTTGGTTTTCACATTTCAATTACAACACAAGAGAAAAAGCTGAGCAAGTGAATAGTAAAAGTGTTTTAATAAAAAATAACAGCGTTTCATGAATCTAACAGAACACTGAAAAAAAAACACTAGTGCTTAAAATCAAGATCAGGCAAATTAATAGTAAAATCCACTGCAACAGCAAATCCCTAAAGGAAAAGATATGCTCTGTTATAGAATTGAGATGATTACCAAAGACACAACATTTGGAAGTATTGAAATTAAATTCCTTAACCAAGTACTGAAGGTTCACAAAAATCTACTTTAATTTTTCACAGAAATTCTTTTGCTGTACAATTCCTTATAACCAGGGGCGTAGTGGGGTTGGAACGCATGGGAACTGCATTCCCACACCTTTTTCATAACTTCATTAAATACTGCTTTAAAATGAGTTTGAAGATATTTTTAAATGGTTAGTTAATTGGGTGTGTTCCCACACCTCTTTCGTTAGCCCTACATCCCTGCTTATAACGCTCCAAACATTGTGCAGAAAAAATGCTTCAAATTATCGCAAATTTTGGTTTCAAACAAGGCTTGTCTTCTACTGCCACAAAGGAAAAATTCTCGATTAATGTTATACATTTCATATTTGGATTTAAAGTATTATTCCACCATCACAACTTACACTGGACTTGAACATTTTACGAAAATATTCACTGCATGCTGACAGAACATTTCTGTGGGCAGGAAAGCTTTTGTCTTCTACTTTTAGCACAACATCACAAAATAAATCACTTTCTCTTTGCCTGAAACAAATATTAGTACTTTATTTAACTGGCAGCTTTATAACAGACAAAGTAATCCATTAAATTTAATTCATTTGCTGCTATACAACAAAATTTTCTCAAATAACAAACAAATAAATGAACAGATACACCTGTAAAAAGCGCCTTGTCAACTATTGAATTTTTTTCAGAGGATATGACATGTGTAACAGCAAATAGTTGGCACCAGCAATGGACTGGATATGAAATTTGAACCTGAAGGTTGAGTTGAATCTGCATCATCACAGCTCCAGGTTCAAACCTTAGTTACATGCAGTATGCTTCAATTCTTACTGAAATTGAGTTTTTGATCATGTTGTCTGGTTCTATTTGAGTTTTGACTTGCTGATTTGTGTCATATGATTAACTTCCACCTCATTTCACATCTGTCAGTTTTCCTTTTCAGCAGTATTTCTTATAAACTTATGGAAATTTTCAGTGGCATACACCATACCACTAAAGATGCCACAATTGCATTAACTTTTCCTTAGAAGTGCCTGTTCATCAGCTGTAATTAGCCAATACTTTTTTCTAAAAATAAAGTGTAGAACAAAAAAGGTTATTTTTCAAAAATCTTCTATTTTCTATACTACAACCATTCCATCTCAGCTCTTTACTCCAAAACCAACTTAGGTGAATGAGCCAAAGTCTAGCAGCCTATCATAACCTAACCCCCACAGAAAGTTACATACTATATAATTGCACAATTCTGCTTTTCCTCACTCAGCTCTAAAAAGTTTTTTTGTGTGACTCGAGTCCATGCATTCAGCACTGAAAAATTGACTGAAGTCACTGTGAGTAATCCAAAAACACATCCTGGATGGAGTCAACGATTTGACTTGTCACATCTGTGAAATGTATCACAGAACATTTAAACTCAGTGATGATACACTTGAAAGAATGAACTACAATCTGCCAAAAGCACGTCAAAATCAGGTGCTAAAATGATAAAATGTAGTGCAATAGAAATCTGGTCAAGAATTCCTTCAGAAATAAAAATTAAGACGTGTTGGGACTTTTTTGGCAGAGTAAAAGAAATATGTATTACTCGGCTACCAGAAACATACTTTGTGTTCTTATTTATTGGTGCACACAAACCAAGTGGATTGATTTGATTATTCAATGTTGTTGCAGTGGAAACTGTCAAATCATGATGTGTCTCCTTCATATATTACATCATTTGGTTTTTGTTGCGTTCACAAAAATTGGTCGAATCAAACCAGGGTATGAAGTAATGGGATTCGTTTAGTCTATAGATGCAAAGCAAACTATATGCCTATTGAAGTGCGAATTTCCGTCCCCATGCATGCATTGACACTTGACAGCGAATTCTTTTCCACAATGATTGCACGACCAGTTGTCAAACTGCTTAAATCTCGTGACAACATTACGGTGCGGCACCAGTTTATAAATTTTGACACATTTCCTCTCCAGCATTCACGAATATTTTGGAATGTGTGAAAACAGTTTTTTTCTGGTGGCTTGACCTTGCCTGCAACACAGTTTGCTTCAATAAACCATATAAACGCATTGCACATATTACATTTTACACCCAGAGCAAAAGACTTTTACTAACTATACACTGTTCCCTTTATACTACAAGCAGCTTCGTCCTTGGGAGGTCTGCAGCCGAAATGACCCCTGGTCCTTTGTAGACTCCCACTCTCTCATGCATTTTATAAATCGATTTACATGGAAGTCATTGCAGTACTGCACTATAATAATCATGATGGCGTCATTCATGCATGTGTCTTATATGCTTGTGTTTCATCAAAGTAAATGTTTTAGCGCCATCAAGCATATACTCTATACCAGTGGTTCCCAACCTTTTTTGATGCATTCCTCCCTTGGCTCATTTTGGAACTTTTCATTCCTCCCCTATTACAATTTCAGCAGGGCGGCTGAAAAGGTTCAAACGTCATTTTTGCGATGACTCAGATTGCACGTTGTGGGTTGAAGTATAATCCTAGCGGTGCTGTTGCGTCCTTTCAATAAGCCTTTATTGTACGATAATTAGCTCTGTTTGGTGGCTTCAAATAAGCAGCAAGTTTAACTGGCGAAAAGTCAAAGAATCTCTGAGAAAACTTGGAATGCACTTAAACATCTAACTGAGCAGGTATCATTGATGATGTAGTAATCCAACAGATAGCGCCACTGTTAGTTTCGTGACAGAAAGATAAAAATGAAACAAAAGTACGATCAAAACACATTTAAATCCACCAGTAATAAAAAAGTTTCAAATATCAATTTAGTTCAACTTTCCACTTGATAAATGCGAAATTTGTTCTTGTTTTTCATCGGAGAGTAGTTGGATGCAGGGGTGATTGCTGTAAAACCAAACTGCATATAAGAATAACCATCAATGATGGAGTCTGGAGACTTGGTTTTGGTCTCGAGACGAGTCTTGAGACCCATTTGTGCGAGTCTCGATCTCGAAGGTTTCTGGTCTCGTCTCGGTCTCAAAGGCTGCAGGTCTAAGAGTCTTTGAATATTGCAAAGAAATGGTATAGTAAAATTTATATATTTTAACAACTTTTGTTTGTTGCATTTGCAGGTAAGAAACAACCAAAACCGGTCGGAAAAATGCCAGAAATTTGAAAAAAAATCAACTTAGAAGTAATGACGACATTTTTTTTCAAATTGGGCAAAATGCACAAATTTTGAAGTCTTGAATCTCAGTCTCGGGATTTTTGATGAAGTCTCGGTCTCAAAGTTTTAACCAGGTCTTAGTCTTGAAGGTTACAGTCTCGACAACATCACTGATAATCATATGTTTGTATTTGCAACTTATGTTACTAAATGCTGTTATAGTTGCTTAAAAGTTGAGACTGAAATTTGCACAAGACAATAATGCGATTGACTAAAAATTTAATTTCATTACACGCATCTGCTTAAGAAACTCTATCTAACTATCGAATCCTAACCAAAACCTAAGGAATCCTGCACACACTGAGGTGCGCAGTTCTTTTTAGGTAACCACACTACTACAGACCCGGTTTGATCATTCTGACTATTGAAAGTAAGGTGTTGTGGTAGTTAACGTTTTTTGTACTTCTGCAACAGTGGTTCTCAACCATTTCGCTGAAGGGAGCCTAATCCAGACCTTCAATTTTGTTAGAGAGCCGCACTAAAATTTTTTGCCACAAGTCAATTGATTTTGTTTTTTGCACCAACGAAGTCTGTTACACAAAATATTAGAGGTGTTAGTGAAAGAATGCTAAAAGCTGCACAAAGGATGCTTGGGAGCTGCATGCGGCTCTTAGAACAGTGTTTGAAAATTATTGTTCAACAAGTAACACCATGCCTTCCAGCTACGATATCACAGCCTTAGCGATAATTAAACCAAGGAACCATCACTGGCTCGCAGATCCATTGTTGCAGTCTGGTGTCATAACTCGCAACAGTTGCGTTTAGTGTGCTATAAAAAGCACTGTTTTAGATATATTTGGCAAAATAGTTGATATCTAGGAAGGATCTTGAGCTACCTCTCAGATGGCCGTAGCTCCGGCTACGGTCCTAAATTTTAAACTGAGCTTCGCTCCGGCTCCTGATTTTTAATTTGAGCTCCGGCTCCAGGCAAAATGCCCAACTCCAGCACTCCAGCTCTGCAGCCCTGTACAAGGTCTGTTTCTCTTTTTTGATAATATCACTTATTACCGGTAGCCTAACTACTGAAAGCAGGAAAGAGTCTGTAAGAATATTTGATCTTCCAATATATTCTTTCTCGCCTGCCTCTTACCTGTCATGGTGTAGCTTATGTTCGGGTTTGTAGGCTAGTAATAACTACAATTGGAACAATGGTCTTTATTGATGACAAAAACCTGATTAATAAAAGTGGGATGAAAAATATTTGTTGTCAATGACACTAAAGCTTGTCAATATAAACGTGTGCTAGTCCACTAAACAACTGACAAATATAAAGTGATATAACTCATTCAAGGAGCCAATGTCAATTTTAAAAAAGTAAAACACTTACAATGAATTGGTATACTTCACTATAAAGTGGAAATTCCTCCCTTGAACTCATGATTTTCCTCCCCAGGGAGGAATTCCTCCCCAGTTGGGAACCACTGCTGTCTACTACCTCCATGTATATATCCTCATCTTCTTTCATGTGTTTGCGTATCCTTTATTATTGCCAAGCATGTTCAAAGTCTAGCCCTTTGTGTGTGGGAGTGAAGACATTCCACAATATAATTATAAAAAATTATATATAATTCTATACAAGCTGACAATTACGAATCAATTACCAAAACAAAGTTTTGCAAAAAAAATTCACTTTTCTCTGGATTCAAAAGCACAGCATACCTAACAAAACTTGAACAAACACAAGTTATTTGTAAAATATATTGGCAATCTTGCATGACACTCATTTGAAAGATGTACTTACAAAGTTAAGCTCACTTGAAATGCTTTTGTCAAAGCAGTATATTTGTCTGCTTCGTTTAAATCAAATAGTTGAAAAACTTATGCAACTTAGACAAATCCTGATCAGTTCTGAAAAATGTCTCTGTTCTGATCAAAAACTAAAGCACCATAAAAAACTGAAGTTTCAAAACAATATCAAATGAGAGATGAATTTTTAAAATTATCTGCATTGGTTAAAATGAAATGCACCTGCATGCAAAAATGTTTTAACTCAAACAAAAAAAAACACTACTTAATAAATTCAAATAGATCTGAAGACATTCTAAGCAATTAATAAACATAAATGCATAGTAAATCAAGTGCATGATCAGTGATCACCAGCACCACTAAAGTTGCCAAATGATTCTAAATTATTTAATTTGGTACCATGACAATTAAGACTACATTCATTTGAAACCTGTTAACATAATGAGACTAATTAATTTGTTCATTTGAGAATTGCTAATTTTGGATCAAATTCATTTGAGACCACATTTGTTTTACACCACATTTAAATGCAGTTTTTTTTTCTCTGCAAATAACATTTATACAATTCACTATTTTTGGGAGACTTGAAATTTTGCAAAGTACCTCAATTTTCAATAAATGTTGGAAATGTGCTGAAACAAAAAAAGAACTCAAAAAACTGAGCAAGAAAAACGATCAAAATATGAAACAGGTTATGCATTTTTCAGTCCCGTAACAATGGTCAGCAGTTCCTAGTTGAACAGGCCAAAAGTGTCGAACAATGTTTTAATGACTCATTGGTGTTAGTTTTGCTTTTTGGTTGCAGTGACAACAGCATTATGGTCTTAGTGTGTATTTGAAACTATAGATTGCATGCTTTCTCAAAGTCTTGCATTAGATTTTCATCACTTCACCCCTAAGCTTTTACTTAAAATTTATGGGACTGAAGATGCGTAAGTGACACAAAATCAATTTCTTAGTGAAACACTTTGCGAGCAGATTCAGCTGTGTTACCTTTGTGGTGACATGTTGGCCTTGTGCTAATACTTGTCTTTGTTTGTCTCATAAAAATTTACATTTCCTGCAAGACTTGGTCAATTCAGAGCTAATTAACATAGATAGGTGGATGAATCTATACAAATTAAGTAATTATTCCAAATCTGTCCACAAGTTGACATGGTCCATGGAGTAGTTATGCGGTCGTACTAAATTGACCTCTTTCATTGTGTACATGAGGGGTCTCAAACACATGGCCCATGGGCAACATATGGCTTGAAAAGACCTTTTGTGTGGCCCACGATGCATTTTGGTAATTTTCAAATAATTAACATTTACGTTGTGACATGCCTTGAAAAAAGATGCCACAAAATAATTGAACCAAAGCTGAACGATACTCGGTGTGTTTTTTTTCATGGCAGTACCACTACAGACCAAATTTCACTCTCCAGCAAATTTTTGAGAAATCTTGGGAGTATGCCAAAGACATCTGCACATGCTTTGCCAGCCTTGAGAAAGCATAACGACTGTGTTCCATGTGAAAAACTTTGGGAAGTGTTGCGGGAGTACAATGTTGAAAGCCACCTGTTACTGGCGTTCAAGTCACTTCATTCCAGCTCAGTAGTTTGTATCCATGTCGGTAAAATTAAATCACAGCATTCACCATTAGTGTTGGAATCCGACAAGGGTGTGTCCTGTCACCACTCTTTTTCCTAGTCTACACTACATGAATTGGATAGACAGTCACAGCCAAGTCAACAAGAGTGTCACAGATGGGAGCTGCAGGATCAACCAACTACTTTTTGCGTATGATTGGTACTGCTAGCATCTGCTCAACAGAGTATTCAGCATGCACTCCATCGGTTTTCTGCTGTAACCGAACCGGAATGAAAATCCGCAAGGTATTATGTCTCTCTACAAACCCAAGGCAGTGTACGCTGCAAGTGAGCAGCAATTCACTGCAGCAGGTAGAGAAGTTCAAGTACCTAGGGGTGGTAACCTATCTATGAGTGATGGAAGGTGGAGCAAGGAGATTGATACACGGATTAGTAAAGCTAACGCAGTTCTGCATGAGCTTTATCGCTCTGTGTTCACAAAACGGAAGCTTTCAAACATTGCAAAACTGTCAGGTTTTAAATTGGTCTTTGTTCTGTTCCTTGCCTATGGTCATGAATCTTGAGTAATGACTGAAAGAATATTAACTCAGGTGCAAGTGCCAGAGATGGGATTTTTGTGAAGATTCCACAGTGTGGCACAAGGGTTTACCAATGTTTGATGGAGCCCGGGGCAAGAAACAAGTTTGGGACCCATGTTTAAACCTAAAGTTTTTTGGGAATAAATGTACTGTATTCAAGAAAAAATGTGCAATATTGTTGGGAATTTTCAATGGCCCTCAATGATTTGGCGCCTGGGGCATTGTGCTCCCTCATTATGACCCTGGTGGGACATTGCACAACAAAGTGCGCAGCTGTGATATTTGTAGAGCCCTGAATGTCGAACCACTTGTCTCAACTGAGAGACCACAGCCACATTGGTTCGGCCATGTGTCCAGAATACCACACAAAGGACTGGCGAGGCAAGTCCTGCTGGCTAAATCCTCGGAAAGGCGACTCAGAGGTCCTGCTGGAGCTAAAAGAGGGTTATCTTTGATGAACATCATTAAAGCCAAACCGAGTATGTAAATTTGATGCAGGAGAGCTAGATGCTTCGCACGTCTACAGTCGACTAAATACATGAAATTATGTTTTCGTTCAGGAACAGATTAAAGGTGGAAACTGGATAAATTGATGCACTGTAGTATAAAAAAACAGCTGGTTGAAAATCTGACAAGCTTATGGAGCTTTATAATGAAAAAAAACGGCCAAAAAGTTATACAAACAATGTGCAGCTTTCCTACAAACACTGGGGATCTTGCAANAACTGTCGCACATTGGACTTCAAATGCATTTCAGCCGAAAACGAAGATTTTGACGAAAAAGAACATTATATTTTATCGTTTATTACATGTATAGACATGTAGTTGTTTATTACATGTGATTCATGTTTCAATTTCAGATGAGTCTGTATACATAGTGCCATGTTCATTCCGCGATTGCCATAGTGGTTTGTGCCAGCATTTTTTTGTTTGAAAGTAAACTTTCTTTAATCGTTTCAGTCCTGGGTGTGACTTTAAATTGCAGCCGATCAAGGACCCATGATGCAGTCGGTGAACAAACTTGAGCGTCAACAAGTTTTTAATAAAAAAGATTAAAAAACTAAAAATATTTATGTGATTCAGGACAAGCTTAGCAAAGTGCAATTATTTATTGTGGTAGCAGCCATTAAAGGCTTATACCTAAACGTCAAAAAACATATTGTGAAATGTGCTCTCAGCACTGGAAAAACATTCTAAATTAACTGCATCTGGATGATATTTACCTGAGTAATATGATAACTCTATTTGAAAACAACTTTTCCATTCAAGATAAAGGTATAGCTACTGGTGATAACCACTCAGTTTCCTAAGCCAATATCACAGTCCACTACGTAATACATAATAGAAGGTTCCATATTCACTTGAAATTAAGAAAGCGGAAATCTTTAGGAGAATCATAGATGATATTGTTTGGTTGTCTTTTAGAAGCACAATTGCAATCACTCTTACACTGAATTGGTAAAACAACAAAAGTCCAATGGACCATTGATTCATAATTTGACATAATCATTGCAGATGATAATGTTACATGCATTAGAGATAATCTTGAAACTGCCTTCAAATCAGCAAGTCTAGATCTTATGTTCCAACAGACAAGCACAACGAAAGCTTTTGATTCGGTGGAATTCCTTAATATAACTGCATTGCGCCAAATAAGAAATATGGATTCATTAGCAAACACATCGTAACAGCAACAACTGAACATAGGTGTTTATTAGTGGACCATAGCATCACCCATGTTCAACATTCAAATCAATGTTTTTTGGTAAACCATCAGAATGCAGAGGCTGACAGAATGCGATGACAGCTATCAGTTTGCTCTGATACAACTGCGGGGAAAAATATTTATGCTCTGGCTTCTCCCACAACATGGTGCAAGACATGATAACATTAGCATCTAGGTGAAAAAACAGGCTTCATCCACCCAGATTAAAAACAATGCCAATAAAATGATTTGGATAACATCATTTTCTTCATTATTTGAACAGCCAAAAGGAAAGGAAGCTGCAACCAGATGCAATGATTACTTACAAATGATCAATAACAATTGATTTGCCCATTACAAATTATACAACCTAAGTGCACAGGAATGTTATGACTACAGAGACAGGTTCATCTGCAGTCACTGTGTGGCAATTTTGCTCACCATCAGACATTGAGGTGAAGGTGAACTACAAATGAAGATTTAAAAACACCATGCAAAACTTTTCAAGTTAAGCACACTCGAATGCACACCACAGCAGATGGAATTCTTTTGACGCTACTGCCAACAATGATAAAGCAGCCCTGTTAAAACATTTTTATAAATACCATGATTTGATCAAAAAACCACCCAATTACACAGTGTTTTAAATTTACCTTTGTAAAATAGCCCAAAGCTACTTATCCTGATGAGTGTGAGGATGAATGATTTCATAAAAGCAACATGGAAATTTACATTAAAAATGATTTTGCCCGATACTAAGTAGCTGCGCTTTACCCAATTCCCTTCTTCCTAATATGTGACTTCTCACACTGTGGATTGACTTTGGTATTTTCTTATCTATTTGCTGCAGGCTGTAACTTGCTTTTCAATTTCTAGCACTAATACCATTCTGCACTTCATCACTGGCAATAGTTCGGTACTGTGCAGAACACTTTGCATGATAGCCTGCTGACTCATATTTCTTTAGTTTTTCAGTGACTAACTAGTTTTGTTCGTTGCCTTGCAGATTTTACAAATTTACTTTTTACTTTGTGGAACTGACGATACTCTTTTGAGCAAAAATAAGTCTTTTAATAAGCTGTGGCTTGATTTTTGTGAAATACTTTAGTGAGTTTTACTGTGCAATAAAGAACTTTTCATATCATAGCTTTTTATTACTTAGTAGTTCTGAGAACTTCATTTTATTCATAAAACTGAACAAAAGCATACTAGCGCATATTGTTTTTTGAATAAACAGTACTTACAAAGAACTTGTCCCACCACAACAGAAAAATATTGAACACAAACATACCCATTCAGTTTCTCCAGCAGGTGTATTGCATGATCTTGGACTGTGATTGACTTGGTTATCATTTTAAGAAAACTTTTCAGTTAATTTATTGTGCAATAATAATACAATAATTAGTAGTTTTGCTTTCAACCTAGTAGACACACAAATGCATTTGTGCANAAGNTATATCATGTCACAAAACAATGTGAATAGACAGTAAGCTAAATTAATAAATTGCAGATACTTGTCACACAGCATTACATTTACTGAGCATAGCAATATGATCATGCATTTCCTTTAGGTTTCTATTTAGCACTGGAAGTGGCTAGGAAACCGTCCCACATGACACGGTTCAAATAAAGTGTTCAGTTTGTCACAAGTGGTGTTGACCTGGTAGCAATAACGGCAACGTTTCAACTCTACCATGCCAATGATTGTGGGTTCGCCTCCCATCTTGGTGCCTTGCGTTTTCGTAATAGTGACTGCTTGCACGTTTGAATTTGTGGGACCAGTTTTT
>JGI24158J21664_10011916_pt1 | contig 11542 bp, 6 predicted proteins | sample Ectturendosymbi3_FD_21664 | JGI IMG/M metagenome (IMG submission 21664)
GCCATTTTGTTCACGTTGCATTTGTGTCAATTCTGGTTTTCCAGACTTTTGGTCGAATGATATTAAGCACATTGACTTATCCTGGAACAAGGTGGTACGTGATGACAGTGCGTGACACACAAATGGTACGCGATCAGAAAAAGTTTGAGAACCACTGGCTTAACCAGTTAGCCATACGATACAAACATACGACAAACCAACAACGTTTCGTTTTAAACTTTATCTGCAGCCTACTGACACAAAGCCAATCAAGGTGAAACTGCAACTAGTTACTGCCAATAAGTGTTTGGCTTGAGAAAGAAGATCCATTTCGATTGTTAATAAAACGCATTTTGGACGGATGTGACTCTTGAAATAGGCTTTGGCAAGCAAACTACAGCGTACGATGATAAACGACTGTTACCAAATGATCTTCCGTTGTAGAACTGTAAACAAAACTGTTGTAAGTGGTTGTCAGAACATGTTGGCAGTTCGCAGTTTGTCGCGTGCTTTTCATTTTCAGTTCGCAAAGATATGTTCAATATATCGATGACTATATTACGCTAAGCCACCAACTAATATTTCTATGCACCGATCAGTTATAGTACAATAGTGAAATACCCACTAGTATTGCTTTCCGAGGATCGGTGTTACTACTTTCGGCTGTTTCTAATGGAGTTGACAGTTTTTCCTTTCAACCGGTCNCTATTTGTGGTAGTGAATAAANGGTTAATGTGTACTCTGCTATAAATAGCAATAAAGTGCCCCAAGCANTGACATGTNGACGAATAGCTGAATTGTCAACTGATGGCGTTAAGTTGGCGTATTGAACGCAAAAATCGGCAACACGAGATTTTACTGTGTAGCTCCCAGGTAAAAGTCTATCCGGACTATACCATAATCCTCTGCTGGTCATGGAAGGGAGACAAAAGCAATGGAAGAGCAAAGCGGGCCATGAGCATTAAGTTACTTTGTGTGAGTAACCTATTATGCAAGCAACAATGCACATTATTACGTTTTTTACGCCTGGGCGGTTTGTTACCCAACACTTTCAAGCTCAAACGCGTCAACGACTTCAACAAGTATTCATCACAAAATGCATACATATTGAAAATAACGGACACTATTACATATTCCGCACGCTGTGAGCTAGAAAAAAACTTTCAACACTTCAAACGTTAAAAGCGCTCGTAACGCTGCAATAAACTTGTTGGAAGTCGATATTGGTTAACGTAAAAATTACTGCCTTGCATCAAAGCTATTTCTGTCTTTCGTTGCTCCCCGTGAAGGGCCACCATGTCCTTCGTCAGTCAGCCTGTTACACATTAAGTGGCGTCTCGAATGTTTTCTGCATTCTGGGATAGACTAGATTTTGGCAAGCTGGGCCGTAAATTAAGTTTTGTTTCAAGAAACTAAGCCTCAAAACGTAGCAGTTAAAATTTAAAGCCAAAGGGTGGCTTTTGCTCTTGTCAAAAAGATAATGGTGTACTAACAATGTGTCTACAGGCCTACTATATGCAAGCCCGTAGACACGGGGGGGGGGCATTCGGGGAATTGTCCCACAAATTTATTTTGTGGCCCCCAAATTTTGTTGTTCTCAGAACAATTTCTTTCAAGTATACAACAAAAACAAAATTACTGCCCCTATAAAAATGTTTTTGTCCCCCCAAACTTTAAAACCTGGCTAACGGCCTGACTATACGTAGCCAATGGATGCAGAGGAGAGACGAGGGAAGGCAATTGTTCTCCAGCAGTTGAAAGTTCAGGCAACATAGTAAATTGAGCAAAAATAGGTGAAATTCTGGAAGAATTTGATTAAATGTCAGGTATAACTTCTTTAATTTTGTAATTTGCTCCATACATTTAAAAAAATTTTGTCAAAATTTGTGAAAAGTTGTCAAAAGGATTTTATTTGAATAAAAGCTGAAAGTGCCTACCTTGTAGGCGAAATCTATACTCTCTGATAAGATCGTATTGTCATATTCTTGACTGTCAAAGGATTCCTTTCGGCAGACTGAGTTTGCCAAAACCGTGATCATGTTTTTTTCAGTCGTCGAATATTTCCTCAATTTTCAAAACATACTTGTATGAGGGTGCATTTTCTACCATGAAGTAAGTCAAATCCAAAAACAGAAATGGAATGGCAGATGAAACACCAGACCATAGTCTCCGACTTGCTACCACTAACATATTGGTATTGCTATAGGAACGAGTGTCAGAGAAAGCCTCAACCACAGGCATCGCACTGATATAGATTTGCAATAAATTATTTTGCTATTGTGTAATAAATTCAATGACACACTCTCTTAACTCACCTATTTTCACTTTTCAATTTTGTATCTTGTGAATCTGTTATTTTATACATCATTTTCTTGGAAGTGGCCAGCGAGTTGTCACGTTTTTGTAAAATGGCCCGTAGGTCAAAAGTAGTTGGACCACCCTGTCTTAAGCTGTTGATTCCTTAAGCCGCAGTGGTAAACCAACTCACCACGCGGCCCACGCTTCAGTTGTGTGCTGTTCGAGATACAAAGGACTCCTGAAATATTTTACTGCATGTTTACTTTTTCGTTATAAAGTATATCATCATCTTCAAAATTTTGCTGAGTGCCTGACCTTGTTAATAAGGCAAAGCATATTTTCATGTCAACCTTGTCTCGTTATACCGTTCACGCGTCGCTCCGTCTTTCACTGATGGCTTGATACAAAATATCTCTGAGGCAGGTTACTGAACAGTCTGGTTGCAGATAGAAAGTTCGGGTTGGTCGTTGCGCAATAAAACGTTTGATGTTACGCAGTTCCAAATAAACATTACTCTGGGTTGGCACCCAGAGTCTGACCACTAAGGAGTATTACGAGAACATTTTAGGCACAATATGAAAATATTTGCCAATTCTTAGATCTGCAAAAATGAAAAGAATGTTAAAAACAACTCAAGCGTTAACAACGCAGGTGTCAAGGCAGTGGTGACACCCGCGGATTAAAATTTAAGGAATATCGGCGTGAAACAAAAGTTTTCTATTGTTTGCTTCTTCACCTCCTCGGTGTATTTACGACACAAACGGAAAACAACGTCTGAAAAGGTTATTCAATTAAAACTTCTAAAATTTTGTTGATTTCATGTGCTTTCTTACTGCTTTTTTCAATTTCGGTAAAAAGTGTTGAAGGTCTTTGACTTTGATCTCCTGAGAAAAAGGGTAATCCTAAACTTGTTACTTGGCTTTACTTTTCTATTCAGTCAATGTTTATCGCTTTACGTGCTTTCGAAGTCCATCACGAAGACTGAATTCGTAAAAATAACGAATTTTGGCCTAAAAAAGACTTTCTGTGCCGAAATTCTAAGTGCTGGTGGCTTGCCAGGCCAGTGTGTGTGATGTACAGTTTCTGATCAAAATATATGTCTATTCCTCAGCGTTGTAATTGGCAACATATGTTATACCACTGACTGGTTTCAGGAAACACCTTTATTCAAACGTGATGTTGCAACGAGCTGCGAAAACGACCACGTGAAAAAAAGATTGGTCTAAATTTTGAATGGTTTGTAAGGTCGCTAAAAAATTGTTGTTTTTGAAAAAAGTGTGAACGTCCTGAAAACTCAAATTTTGGTTGAAGTTTTCTTGGCCATTTTTGTCTTAACAGTTTGCTAAAAACTTGTCTTCCGTACCGATGCTAACTGCTATGGTTGCCCGGTATCTGTAGTCGTGTCGTATGAATCGCTCTTTGTTCTCGTGCGACTCGGTCAAGTTGGACTTTGGGGCATCCAGTGAGCAACCATTTATGGTTTACACTTCTAAACCTGCCATACCGTCTGCCGCATTAGGAGGTCGGTGTTTGAATGAGACACTTAAAGGCCATGCGGCAGTCCCGTTGCCACGGGGGGCTTTGCCCCCGAAATTGAATTATGAAGCATTGTAAATCGGTAGTTTTTATCAAATTTAAGAATGTCAAGCCCCACTGACCAAACGTAAAGTCCCCCTATTGGAAACTTTCTGGTGACGGTTTTGGATGCGATGTATCTTTTCCTTCCCGCAGCCAAACTCGCAGGTTGCGGATGGAACCAGACCCAGTGTGTATTGTACATGTCAAAGTTGAACCGTCCGACACCACTGCAAAGACGGTTGCGCCTGACCCATCCTGGTCTTGGTAGGTACATTCAAACAAAGTTGGTAGACATGGACCTTGGCAGGAGGTAGAAGTTGGGACAAGCCACTCCTGAATTGTGAAATTTGATACGTAGCTATAAACTTTTCAGAAGAAAATGCATTTCTTTTAGTTTCGAGTTGGCAAAATGAAATGTCATTGCTGTTGGCCTCCCTGGAAAAAATTCCCTCCGACGACCATATTGGTATGCCTACTGACGTCGGGTATGAAATCAAGGAGTCTGGTGTTGCAGTGTTTCCCCACTCCATGTTCCACATTCGGTCTGCCCAGTGTGTAGCCTTGCCCTCGATGGAATCAGAAGTTCCCGTGCAGTTGGCACATATGGGTAACGCGTTCTCAATTTTAGCTGCCGCTCATCAGGTGGCTGGTGACTGCAGAGTGAGCAGGTGTCTGGGCTCCAAGGCGCTGCATGCAAGAGACAATAGCTTTTTTACGAGTATAGTAGGTTGGATGCCTGCCACGACTAGCAGATTGTTCGCTGGTATAGGATGAAGGCATCCAGTCACAATTCGCAGTGTGTCGTTGATGGATGCATCAATGAATGTGTGCCAGTGATGTATCTCTCTCTAGGGCGTTCAAGGCGTTCAGTGAAGACGTTAAAGCTTTGCGCTGAACATATTTTCTAATATTTGTAGTCTACTCAAATACGAAGTGAAGATTTGTATTTGGCTTTTACCTGATCATATTTATTCATATTCCAAGAAAATCCTGCCTTGATTTAAATAAAATTTTGCGTTGATTTAAATGCTTTTGTCATGGTTGAACAACTTTTGGATTACAAACCTGACCGGTCTCAACGAGTTCGAATCATTGCAAGGCGTTAACCTCACGGCTAAAATGAAATACAGAATGGAGAAAAAAGAGGCAGCGCAGCAGCATGCAGTTTTGCAATGGCAAGGCGTTCACGAGCCTCTGGTCAACAAGTATGGATCAATGCCTACGTGGACGCAACATGGTTAGCATCCCTAATCCACTAACTGCACTACTCTGTCAGGGCAAGCTCAGCAGTGATTGCTAAATAAAATGTTCTAAATACACTATTAACGCCATCTTGCTGTCTGAATAGCAGGCTGCGCAAACGAATAACTTTGGTCGTAAACCCTAAAGGTATCTTGCGTCTGTGCAGCACAAAATACAAGAAGACTATCTGGGCTAACCATGATACATTTTTTCACAACAATCACTTCACTACACAAAATGCGTTGATCAAGTGGAAGTCTGACTTTTGGACGTATACAGATAGACATATAGGCCTACGTCACGTTGCAATTAAAGCTGACGCTTCAAGCAATGAATACTGACGGTTTGTGCTTAAACCTAATATGCGTTTATCACCTCACAATCACAAACGTATCAAAAATGATCAGGTGATTTTATTCTAGGCAACAGTGGCAAGTACTGCTCTGTACATTAATTACAGAATATAATGCGGTTTAATAAAACTGAATTGATTTCTCGCGTTTCATATTTCAATTTTGGGGCTTGAAGCTTTGTTTGGAAAGGCTAAGCTCACAAAATCACCCCGGTTCGACGAGACTGGCGCTGACATCGTTTTTCTTGTGCTGAGCTTCAACTTCTAGGTCTGAAGGTAGCCTATGCTTCTACCTGCTAGACTCGCCGTGTCTTTAGACAAAACCCCCTTTACTGATTGTAAGTTGCCATCAACATGCGGGTTTGCCGGCCATCAGCGTGAGTGAGAGTATGCATACTTCTTGGAAACAGTGGTTGGTAATTCGTAACTGTTGTAAGGAAGGGCGTTAGGCCTTGGATGAGTCTTTATGAGACGTTATTTTTCAACGCCGTAAGCTGGCGTTGTGCTATTGGTTTGGAAATATTTTTTCCATATAAGGTTGTTTTACCCTTTAGGGAGATCCCCCATAAGATTTCATTGATATGAAGTGAATTGCGGTCTGCGGAGGAAGTCGTGAAATGTTGGTCAGTCGGATCAGCAGTTTGACTTACGAATGATTTAGGCTCTCCAGTGCTTATTGGAAGCGTCGCCGAAACACAGTTGCCAAAAGTTATGGCTTTTTTGCATATCATTAGAAGTCCTGTTTTTAGAGACCCTTTGCAATAAGACGTAAAAATCAAGTGTTGTGTCGTTACAGCCTGTAATACAGGTATCATGTGTTTTATGAGTAGCCTATTACATTAGTTGTTTCTGTTCAATTGTTCCATAAAACAAATAAGTTTAAGGGGACTCATTGATTTCATCTGCTATAATTTTTTTTGGCATAGTTTATGCTTCAGTTATCCATAAACCAGATCAATGTGATGTGATTGGACTTACTCATTTTATCCAGTGTAAATTAAAAATTAGGCAGTGTCTATTTAATTTTGCTGTGAAGATGCCAGCAGCAACAGGCTTGGCAGAAACGAAGTAAACACAAAACATAAACCCTAAAACTAACCCTAACCCCTAACCTTAACCCCCAACACTAATCCTAATGGTAACCCCTACCGAATGCTAACCGTAACGCAAATACTAACCGAAGCCTAAACCTAACACCTAAGGAAAAAGTTTGGAAAGTTATGAAAAAATTTAAAAAAAAGAAAAGGGAGTCACCAAGGTGAGAGTTGAACCGAAAAGCAATGGCATACCAGACTTGAAGCATAACCACTACACTATGAGCAGCACGCCGACTGCATGACAAACTGACTTTTTTATTCAAATTGCGTCATGCCACGAGACCGAATGTTCGACTGACGGCACAATAGCTCCAGCCAATCTGTTGCCGCCAGACTATTGCCATTGGTGGTAAAATAGACACTGCCTAAAAATTAAGCAAGACTGAATAAAAACAAGTACCTGCACTGATATGATCGGACCCATAGGTGTAAATAAGCCTATACTGATTTAAAAACATGGCTCATGGTAGATCTTAGGAAACTTAAGCTTCAGTCAGGCACTCAAATTTAATTCACAATAGTCATGCTGAACATGATGATTGTAGTAGTGTAAGGATTTAGTCCTCTTAATTTAGAACTCTGAAAAAATTTGATGTATAATTTATTTCCAATAAAATAATATTATAGTGTCTGTATAACCTATAAACAATTTTCAGATCATATGCAACAAAAGATTTTTGACAATATGCAAACATTTTACATGGTATTCCTGGTGTAGAAGATGAAATGCTTTCGTTTAAATCTGTAATAATTTGCCTTAATGAGACCATTAGGATTAAAAGTGCAAAAATCAATTATATATGTTAACTTGGGATAAAAAGCAGTCGGGATCCACACAGCAATCTTCAAAGTATTGGAGAGAAAGTTGTTTTATAGCATGCATCAATGAGTAATGCCAAGAGTTGTTGATGTGCACTGGAAGCAATTATTTTGTTATTTAAATTAGCTTGTGTATGCATATCTTCTTTGTTGTTGTTGTTACATTCAGACATTCAAAGGTTACTTCTTGATATGTTTTATGAATCATTAGATTATGTTATGTCTGTTGAACAGGAACTCAGTTCCGATTTCATAAAAAAGTATGATACTAACTATAATTTTTTTGTATGTGTAGCATATAGCTCATAATCGATTTGAGATATATTGTGCAAGTTTTTAAGCATATTGCTTTAGCCTATGCATATTGACGTTGTAGATCCAGAAGTATAAGCCTATAGATCAGTTGTTCTCAAACTTTCATGAGCCGTGGCCTTCTGCAGAAGTGAGTTGGAAGAAATTTCAGATTTGAAGATTTTTCCTGAATGCTTCCACGGGCCACTGAAAAAGCTGGTTGCTAATTACCCACCCTTGTAGTGGGAGAAAAATTTTATTTGTAAAAGGCATTAGACAATTGAAGAGAGCAGATGAAAAAGTTATATGAAGATACACATCATTGAACTAAAGCATATGAATAATTTCTTATCAAGGCATCAATGTTTTGACTAAATAGGTAACTTGGTGTGGGCAGACACATACATTCCTTGGGATGTATTGTAGGTCTATTGCAAAATATGGTAGGAGCTGTAGTAGGCAACTTGGAAGCACTTAATAAATACCAGATTATGCAACACCATTGGCAGGTTTGCATTAGCATACAATAGACATGCAACAGGATGGTTACAACCAGGGCTGTAGAGCTGGAACCGGAGCCCAAGGAATTTTAGATGGCTGGAGCCAAACAATTTTGAATGGTGGAGCCAGAGCATGAAATTTGAGTTCCTGTTCAACAGACATAGTTTGTGGAACAAGCCAATTGTACAAATAACAAATGGTTTTTAGTTTTTAATAGACCAAATCATTCTGGAGCCAAAAACTTTTGGAGGTTGGAGCCAGAGCCCATAATTTTAGATGCCTCGAGCCAGAGCCCAAAATTTGAGTTCCGGCTCCACAGCCCTGGTTACAACTGCAGTAGAGCACTGAACAAAGGTACATGCAAGTTTGTTTGCTACACAGTAAAGCATTTTCACTTATCTCTGAATGTCACTGTCATCCTTCAGTGAGACATGAAATAATGTGCCAAGACAATTAGTTTGATAAGCAAATTTAACGCCTATGCCAGTAGTTCCCACTGGGGTATTGCGGAACCCTACAGTGCCATTTACAATACTCAAAGCAGGGTTGCGGAGTCACAGTTTTTTGAGTGGAGTCGGATTCCTAACAACACTAGGAGTTGGAGTTGGATATTTTATCCAACTCTGACTCTGGAAATCCACAATGAATTTTTATGATTAGTAAATATTCTATAAATAAATAGATTAATTCAAAGCCTTAACTCATGTGATGTATCGAACAACAAAAACAAAATGCTTATATCTGAAATAATTTTATCTTGCCTCTGTGCCATTATTGACATTTGACAGCCAAACTTCATTCACATTATGTTGAAGAGTCAGAGTCAGAAATTTTGTAACAGTCAGAGCTGGAAAATTTTGGAAGCTAAGAGTCAGACATCCGACTCTGCACCCTCCTCCCAGGGATGCTGTGAGCTAATGCGTTTTTCAATTTATCATTAAAAATACATTTTCAAAATAGCAATGCACATTCATGAATTGCTATGAGTTTGCCACCAGGAGACGCAAATTATATTTCTCTTCTGTAGGATGCTGCAAGCCAGAAAAGATTGTGAATCACTAGCCCATGCCATTCAGGGAGATAGCTGGTGTATCATGTGGTTTCTGTTATTTCAGGGGGAAAACTACACCCACTGTCTTACAATTAAAGAAATTTCATGTTCAGCAACATAATCACAACAAATATTCAACAGACGTTACAGCCTATTGGTGATAGACCAAAAACACATTTGTTTTGTTTTAATATATATATTCATTTTATTTAAAAAAAATTTAGCTTGTCGTAATCACGCTAATTTTTTTAGCTTGATGCAGTTGTGTTTAGGTCTAAATGCATGACAAAATGTGAATGAAAATTTTTGGCAGCAATATACATGTGCTGCAAAAGTCTCAAACACTTTTAAAATGTGTTGAAGTCTTAAAGCAACACCTTAACTATATACTTGCAGAATTTTGTGTTTCAGGTACAAGGTATTTTCTTTAAAAAAGTTCGAAACGTATATTTTATAAAGATGGCGATGAAAGATGTTATAGGGATAGGGATTTGTTTTTCAGTTTATACCGCTTTTCTATGTGCGAAATCTTTCCTTCAGTGCTCAGCTGATATTTGTGCAACTAATACTTGATGGGCTATTGCATTACCTTTGACAAGTTTTGCTGCTTTATCAATGTTTGAATAGATTAGTGATATATGCTAAAAAACTAATTTTTAATATAACTTCAAATATTAAATGTTTCTGACCAATATGCATTGTTCTAGTGTTAATTGAATAAGTAATTTTTTTATCATTTGTATGTTGTAAATATGACCAACCAAACCAAAAGTTTGAAACTAATTTTTGTTCAGACCTTTGGACAATAAATTAGATTAACTGGCATTAAATTAGACCAGAAAGTTGATTTAGCAAGATTGTGAATTTGGATCATTATGGCACCACCCAGAGTTCAGACATCAGTCACACTGTTTGGGTCGCCTCCATGGGGTTTCCGACTCTCTGGGGGAAAGGAATTTAACCAACCACTGGTTATTACCCGGGTGAGTAAATGACGTCAAGGTGGATACTTTTACTTGTGTTTGGGTTGTTATGCCATAAAAGTGCAATGGACTGAAATCAAGCCGATAGTTTGTTTCTTCTTATAGGCTTGTTTTGTCCATACTAATTTGCAGGCTCGTAACCGATTGTAAGAAGCATGACCTGGTGATCCTTTTTTGTCAAGCTATTAGTTATTTGCAAAAAAACGTGTTTCAAGCTGACTGCAGTTTAACTTACTATTGCTTGCTGCTTTTTTATTAGGTAACTCCTGGAAGCTTAGGAGCAAGATGTGGCTTAATTGCTGGTGATGTGCTGATAGCTGTGAATGGACAGTTTGTTGCTGATATGACGCAAGATGAATGTGAAGCAAAAGTGAAGCAAGCACTTGGATCGCTTCATCTTGTTGTAGAAAAGTAATGAGCTTTTAGAATTTTCACTTTTGCATATCCCTTTTTATTTTACAGCAAGTTTCACCAGGCTCAGCGATGGCTGTTTGGGCAATATTCTGTCTTATTTTTTTGTTATGTTCTGGTCAGGAACACTGGTCATGTGTGTGTGAATATGTAGGATTCCAATCCGTGCACAAAATATTNTGAGAATATTTTCATTTGAACATAAATGACAGACAATATTAAAAATGTATTGTACACTTAGCAGCCAAGGCAAAGTTGTTGTACANAAGATAATGCAGATTGAATGACAACATTTTGATTGCAGTAGCATAGTGGTAATCAATCAAAATTTGAATCAGATTTGAGATAAAAGTAATTTTTGATACCATTCTTTGGGTAACTTTTTACAGTGCTTTCAAAATATGTCTGATGTGGATACTGGATAATTGAACTAGTGTTGAATAAAACAAATTGTATATCAGCATTGGTACTTAATTTGGTCATGTAAGTGCTCATGAATTTATTTTTTCTTTAGTGGATTTTTTTCAATTCTAGGGACGCGATTCGGGTCCCTAAAATTGAAAATCGGGTCCCTACAGGTCCATACCGGGTACCTAACATTTTCCTTAAAAAAAAACCTGGTATAGTTTTCGTGTGCATGGATAAACACTGTACAAAAATCACTACCCTCTACCTAAAAAGAACCCACAAAGTAGTGTTGCGATTGGAAAGACCGAGCGGAAAGTGCGCAAAACTTCATACTGTGGCAGCAAGCAACAGTAGAGATCATCCAATGAGATCACTCTATTGTTGCTTGTTTGCGCCACGTTATATATGGGTGTTATTCTTCATGCACATCCCGTTCGTGGTGAATCGCACATTCAACGCCACGCCAACTGAGAGATTGCAACAGTAGCATACAGGCTTTTGCTACATGGATAGCACCTGCTACACGCATATT
>JGI24158J21664_10011917_pt1 | contig 11542 bp, 8 predicted proteins | sample Ectturendosymbi3_FD_21664 | JGI IMG/M metagenome (IMG submission 21664)
CCAACCACTGCTCTAAAAGTACGGTCAATAAAAAATCCTAAATCATTACTAGTAACTACAGTACAGTTTCCCACAATCACTGCGCTTGTTGCTGCCTTCAAAGCGTTCAATGACACGGAATTGTTGAAATCGTATTCGGCTGGAGGGAGCAGGACTATTAATTTTTGTAGGCAAACCAACTGAAAACGTCACGGTTAAATATTTGACAAAAAACATTGGCCTATGTTTTTTATAAGTTTCGCGCCTGCTTTTTCTTATCTGTGCTCAAACACACTGCACATATGTATGGCGGCATACAGAGGTTAAAGCACAACGTGCGGACCACGTTGCGTCTCGCTTACCACGGCTGTAAAAATCTCACAAACACGAGCAAAACACGTCAAGTAAAACGTACCCAAATGGTTGCAACTGCTAGGTTCACGATTTGCGTGTTTCTTAATTTTTCAGACTGCTAAGAATGGAACGCAACGAAGCCGTCGTGTGACAGGATGTGAGGTTCAAACCAGAACAGGAGCCAGAACGCTTTCAATAGAGGGCTTTACATTTGCGCAGGGGGTCTTGCCATTCTGAAAATTTGATAAAATCTCCACTGATTTGTGGTGTTTCATATTTAAATTTGTAGGGGTTCAGCCTACACTTTCATTGTTGGCATTCTTACAAAAAGCTAGAATCATCGAATCAAGTAAGGTTGAACAGAGCCTAGAAAATAATTAAAAAGGTTGTGTCCTGGCCTTCTTCACAACAACAAATCTCGGAATTCATTATTTGTTTGCCTATTTTTATCACTTTTAATGCACCAAATGCTTGGTGTGGGCAACCTCTCCTGGCAGTGGTGTAGGAGGTGGGGTGCAGGGGATAAAAGCGCACCCAAAAATGTTTTGATATGTCAAAAATCCGGGAAACAATCCTGAAAAAACGGGAAAAATACCTGAAAATCCGGGCAAAAATGGCGCCCAATGTTGTTTATATTTCACAAAATGGCACCCAACGTTTGCAGAGAAACACGTGAAGACCTTTTTTGGCGGTCATACCAAAAAAACGGTCTTCATGATCTTTGTGGGAGAAAATTTGTAGGAAAAGTCGCTCAAAAACTTTTGGGGCAAGTTTGGGAAAATTCGGGCAAAAATCCTTCGCACACCCAAAAATTTGCTTGCTCCTACACCTATGTCTTCTGGTACATTGCGACCCTTTCATTCATTTTTCATTCTTTTGAATCTTGAGAAGACCTTTCATCTAAGCAACCATCAAGCTAGTGATCACAAGTAACAAAGGGTTTGCGTGGTTGGATCAACTAAAAACCACTAATCTAAGGCAACAGACGTAAACGCGCTTTTGTCATTTTCTTGCTGTAACCCTTTTCTTTGTCTCTTTGGGGTAGATTTCTGTGGTTGCCAGTTGGCAAAGTGACTTTTGCTTGCTATTCAAGCTCATTAATATCTTCTCTGATTTTATATGCTTAGCACGGGAGCAGTACAAACCTGCGCAAGTACTCAGTAGCAATCTGATTTCTGAAGGACTTCGTTAAAGAAAATTCAAATGGAAAAAATCACATCTAAAAATACCAAACGAGCTTCACGTATTAGAAACGCCAACAAAACTACAGTATTCCTCAGAAGAAGCAACTATGCTTTTATTGTAGGATAATGCTGCTAGCCCTACCAATAGCTCTTATCTGCAGTACAACCTAGCTTTGATAGGTGTATTTCAAACACGAACAGCCACAGGTTCTTTCGCCTGATTCCTGTGTAACAATTGGTACGATTCAGCAAACACAGGAAGCAGGCAACGTGCTTTGAGCATATCGACACAATAGTGAAATAGTCGGCATGCGGCCTGACCAACGGTCATATTGAGATTCATGTAAACTCGTTGGAAGACCCTACCGTTATCAACACGGAATCTGATGAGGTGAATAAAACTGAATTTCCTGAATAATTAAGACATAAAATTTTACGAATATTTATTGAACCTATCGTATACCGGTCATTGACTCTATGCGTACCACAGCTTGCTGGTGGCCTCCTTTGATCTTGAGGCCCTAGGCTTAAGCTTATATAGCCAATAGGTAAATCTGGCCCTGGATAAAGAGCAGAGCAAGTCAACAATTATTAAAAAATCCGTGGGGTAAGGATGTTTACCCTGAAAAATTGGAAAAAAACACTTTGCGGATTTATTATCGCCGTTGTATCTATGGTCTTTATCTGCATCGGCAAATTTTGACAAAGCTTCCCTGCATTTTCCCTGAAAATGACCAGAACAACAAAATGATCATGGATACTTTGCAAAATGGAATTATCGCAAAACGTCAGCACCCAACTTTCTCAAGGTGTTGTTTGAATGTTCAATAATTTGTACGTTTAGTTCTGCAACTCCCGTCAACCTGTCTGCCCTTATTTTGTTCTTTCACAAAGAACAAGCATTACAACGAAAGTCCTACAAATCGGAGTTCTGGTGGGAAGTCGCCCCTATCGCTGCGAAATTTGTCGAAATCAGATGAATAAGTGCAATCATTGCACTTACAAATATTTTTGGCACTTAAAGTTATTGCACTTATTCATCTGATTCACAAATTTCGCAGCGCTAGGGGCGGCTTCCATCCAGAACTCCGGTTTGTAGGACTTTTGTTATAACCATCAACCTGTCACCTCGACAACGTTCACAATGTCAATTTCTCGCCGCGAAACCTCGCGGCGCAAGAATTTTGCCCATCGTCACCCCTCAGCAATAATATTTTTACACCACAATATCTTTCGCCGAAAAAATGTTACAAAGACCGCTCTCACCACTAAGAAGCAACCATCCCGAAATAGCTTTCTCGTTGAGAAATGTCTGTATGGTGATATATGTCGTGGAGACAATTGTCTGCGGCGTGCAGGAGTGACAACGTGTTTATGATGAAAAGCCCGTGGTGACAGATGAATGTTAACAACTTCCATGGTATCAAGAAAAACTTGCGGCGTTCATTAGATATCAATATTTTTCAGTAAACATTTGACCAATCAACATCCTGTTAGACGTAGAAAATCGCAAATACAGAACGGATTTATATATAGCTTTACCTGAAACAAGTTTTCACCAATAATTGCATCAGAGAATATAGCATTGATATCGGCCAACTCCTGCGTAGTTGTTCCCATCAACACTTCTTTGTAAGTTTGCCATTTTCCGTCACGGAACAAGTTCAAGGCTTGGTCAGTAAACTCTACGCCGTCTGTGATTGGTCGGTAAGGTTCGGCAGTTGTTTGAATGTCTCGTTCAGCAAGCGCCATCGCCATGACCTTCACTCTTGCATTTACGATGTCCTTCGAGCTTGTGGTTCTGCGCAAGCACTGACTTGGCGAAGAAACTTTTTCAAAAGAAACAGCACTTTATTAAAGAAGCCAAAATGTTTACAATCATCTCATGTCTGACCAAATTTTTTTTTTTTTTAATAGACAAAACTTTACGTTTCATCCCAAATGTTACGTTACGTCCCATAAAAGACTAAAATCTGTGGTCGACAGGGGTAAGACAAAAGGATGATCAGGCTATGGTATTCGATGTCAGTCAAATAAGCAGGACGAATAGGTTTTTGAGTCATTTCCCTGACTTCATCTATATCTGTCAGATTAATAGTAATTCTTAATAATGTTCCAATTGATACAATCTTGCATTGAAAATTGTTACTCATTAAAAATTCTCCATTGCTGAACACATTGGACAAAGGTCTAAGCACTTTAATTATTGTTTAATTTACTAGTGGTCTAGTACTTAAATCAGACTGGGAAATCATTTTTAAAAAATACATGCCATACCAGTCAAGACAGCTGCTAATTTTTTCTGGTGGAAATGGATAAATATAATCAGGGAAAAATCAAGGTTAAAGCATTATTCTTTGTCAGCGTATTTGAAAATAAGTTCACCGTATAGGCGTTGAGTGAACGCCTCAACGTCGTAAAGAAACGCTGCTGGCGCGTGCTATTGTATCACTTAGTCTGTATGTTCTTTTTGGTAAAGTCAATTAGTTACTCATTTTCACTTTCTTTTATGTCCATTCAATTAACCTCAAGCAATTCAGTGGATCTGAAGAACAGTTGAGAGCTTTCAACAGTTTATCCGTCACCAATTTTGCTTCGTCAGGGCTGGGGTAAAGGAAGATTGCTGGATTACTCTGCATCAGTGCTCTCTTAAAAAGAGGCTCACTCGTCTCCGAAAACAAATGAAGCATGACCGACTGTGCTCCTGCGCTCATGCCAAATATTGTTACCTGAAAAGTAAAAATCTTATAAAAAGGACTTGTTAGGAACTTAGTTAGAAATTAGACTTGGTCACGACAGAGAAACAGTTTGAAAAAATTAAAAATAATACGTCCATTAATCNCACGAGTATGCTTGGGATGAGTCCAACGGAGCAGGTTGAAAGTTTGATTGACGGTGTGGTTCTCAAAAATGCCTNCTTTTGAGCCCAAAGCAATCTCTGGTACATGAGATTTAAACTACTGGGTACGGTTTCCAAATGTGCGCTNCATTAATGTCTGTGCTCCGCTTCAATAGGTTCATAGTCTCAGCCTTGCTGTGTTGCAAGCATTTCATTCAGCACTGAAATTTTGTTTGCTTTCGAAGTTATTCAGTTTGACCGGACTGTCAGGTCAAATGCTAAGTGCTGCAAGTACGCCCTACCAGTGGTGTAAGAGGCAGGGTGCAGGGGATGCAAACGCACCCCCAAAAGTTTTGATTTGTCACATATCCGGTCAAAATCCCTGAAAATGTGGGCAAAATCCCTGAAAATATGGGCAAAATCCTTGAAAATCCGGGCAAAATCCCTGAAAACCTGAAATCCGGGGTAAAATGGCGCCCAATCTTGTTTCACTTCAAAAAATGGAACCCAACGTTTGCAGTAAAACAAATTAAGACTTTTTAGGAGGTCAAACCAAAAAAATGTCTACATGATTTTTGTGAAAGAAAATTTGTAGGCAAGAGTCGCACAAAAGCTTTTCACGCAAGTTTGGGAAAATTCGGACAAAAATCCTTCGCACCTCCAAAAATTTGCTTGCTCCTACACATACTTTCAAATCATGATAGGAAAGCAGCTAAAAGAAACGAAACGTTTAACTCTTACCTCTTCTTTGTTCCCCCCAAACTTGTGAATGTTGTCGTGAACCCACTGCAGCGCCATCTGTTGGTCTTTGATTCCTTGATTTCCTTCAAATGTCGTGTTTCCTTCTTCATAAACGAGGAAACCTAATGCGTCTGCAGTTATAGATAGTCATGTGTCAGTACCTCTACCTACTACAAAAAAACTACTAATAGAAATGTCAGAGCCGAAGAGTTCCCGATATGAAAAACGTTCTAATATTTCGAAGGCAACAACACATTTTCTAGAACAGTATTAAAAGAAAAAAGTTTGTTAGCTTTGCAGCAGCTTCGTAAATAAGTGACACACAAGGTGAACAAATCTTTTTCCGAATCTCTTTCGGCACGAGCCTGTGCAACTACGTTTCGTACAAGTTGATAGAACCGTAGTATATTCCAGTTGTGTTTGACTACAGCTTAGAAGCCCCACCAACAAAGTAATTGTTGTTGATACTTTTTATTAATGATGGACACTCGGTCTCGAGACGCATTTACAGTATGTGAGTTTTGGTCACGAAGGATGCAAGTCTCGATTTCACTCGCCCATGATCTAGAGACTTCAGGTGCCCTATGGACATGTCATTAGAAAACGAGTAGAAGTTTCATCTCTTCGCTGTTGAGCTGACCTTGGTAAAAGGAAAATAAAAAGAAATGGGCAAAAATTCGACAAACTGGAAATGTGAATGAAATTCGACAAATTCGTTTTGTAACACCCTATATGTGCTACTGTAATAACACAATTGCAAAAACAGTAGGCCTGCAATGGTTTTCAGTTTTCACTGGACCAAATGCTTTTGAAACCGGTGTCAAAACGCTTTGGATGTTGCAGTCGGAGCCGGAGCCAATAAAATACGATGCCTGGAGCTGCAGTTAAATCCGGAGCCTGAAATTTGAGTTCCGGTTCCACAGCCATACTCCAAGTACACGACTGCTTTTCACGCAGTTGATGTTTTAACATACTTTGGAATCTTCAAGCACAGCTGTTGTTGCATTGTTATTTACTTTAGCGTGTTGTTTGCTTTACTGTGTAGCCATTTCGTGTGGGTAAAACTGAGCTGTTAGATAGCCCGAAGAACATTTTTCCCCTTTTTAGACTGAGTGCTGTCATCCCCAACACTATAGGCTCAGTCAGACCTGGTCCAAAGTTGCGTTTGTGTTTTGTAATGAAACAATCGTGGTGCAAAGTGAAATTTCAAAAGCATGCAAATTTTTCTGAGTAACAATAACGCAACAACCAGTGATTCTAATAAAAGAAATAGTAGGAACGTTTCGAAATACGATTGCTTTCATCTTTAGAAACCATCAAACCTTTGTTGCGGCGTTATTGAAGCTGCTATGCACATCACACGTCACCAGCTCTGTTAGTCGTACCTAGTCTGTAGTTGATTGTCACGATAATGGTATTGGTAGAATTGCTCAGATACTGTCCGTTAGAACCAGAAGAAGTGCCCGACCCTGACGTGAAGGCTCCACCATGAATGTAGATCATCACAGGCAAATGATATTCAGATGATATAGTTTTGTTGAAATCGACCGTCAAAGGAACATTGATGTTCAAAACCAAACAGTCGTCCTGGTACTGAATCAACACCTGTTGCTTGGTTCTAGCAACTTCAGAAAATAACCATCATCATCTGCGTGATGCACGCAGCAGCGCTATGTTTTACAACAGCACAATTTTGTTCAATACTGGTGCGTGACATTGCGCTCAGCACATCATTTTTTCATGTGGTAAGTTATATCGATCAATACCATCTAGAATCTAGATCAATGATGAAAAAATTAATATGCTGTTACGAAAACCCAGCTTTTCGAAAGGGTTTTAGATATTATCTACTCTATTATAAGCTTTTCAGAAAAATAGTACCGTTGCTCTTACGTTTCTGTCGCATTTACCCTCTTCGTCGCAGACTTCATGGCCTTGATGGCAAACAACGTAGTCAGGAGTTGACACATCAATAGTACCTCTGTAGTGGACAGGTTCAGGAGGCATGAATCTAAAATATGACCATAAGGACAGCCAGGGCCGCAACCATATGATATTTTCGGTGAAGCAAAATGATTACAACTTGTTGTACTATTTTCTAGGGGCACAATTATTGTCACTTGTTGTTGTAGCCATGAGCGCAATTTTCTGGGGGACACGGGGGACTTGTCCCCTCACTTTTTCAGACGGTGGGGATATAATATGCTATGCCACCCAACCTTTTTCTCTTTAGGTTTTGTATTCGGAGAGGTTTCAAAATTAAAAGTGGTGTTTGTCATGTTTTGTGTGAAGAGCTTTTCATGTTAGATGGTAGGCCACACAGAGGCAAGTTGATGTTGAAACAGAGTTTGGTGTGTATCACTGATTAAAATTAGTTTATAAATTTTAGTTTCGATAAAATGATTTTTAGCATTTTTCATGTTTGTGGAGACCGCGAAAGATGGTTAACTGTTTCTGTTTTTACCCTGTGTGGTATACTGTTAGAAACAGGGCGTATCTAGAGGTTTAAGCCAAGGGGGGCAAAACGTAGCTGAAGGGGGCCCACTGGCCGCTGTAGGGGGCCACTATAGTCAACACTCAGAAAAAAGTTAAGAAATGATAGTGAATCCGGATGTCGTGGATGTCAATACTAGCCAAAAAACAACGAAAACACCCCGAAAAGCGCAAAAAATCAACAACCTACTGAAAATGAAAAGATTACTAAATGTCAAAATGTCAGGTAAAGGGGGCCTGGATTTTACATTGAGTTTGCCACAGGAGGCGGCTCGTCCCTCTGACCCCCGCCAGTTACGCCACTGGTTAGGAAGGTTATTTTCTTGAAACAGTGAGAGTTCTACAGCTGCACATGTGAGAGACCAGAGTAGAGTCATGATTTGTTTCATGCAGAAATGAAACTGGATTTTCTTTAACGTTGGTTATCACGTAATCAGAAACAGACAGCGTAAAATTTAATGATGCTAGTGTATATAACGTTAGAAAGTTACACTTTCGGGTAAATATCTGCGAAGCTTTCGCCGAAGACAAAAAGCAGCACTATCGTGGAGACTTAGTTTTAGGATGGGCGACTGTCTTCAACCATTAGTAAACAGGATGTCAATCAAAACGTTTGACAAGTATTTACCTAGGTATATATTGACCTATAGCTCAAAACGTAGGGACTTGACTGGGAATTAAAGATAAAATATACATTTATCCTCACTTCTTGTAATGTCGCGACAGTGGTGACCAACAAATCCAAAAGATATTTTTTCCGTGACTCTTACACTTTGCGACTTTGTGCCTGTGCTGAATGCATTGGTTCGAGAGCCATCTGATTTACTTCATTTTAACCAACCCCACAATGCAGCAAAGCTTTAATCAAGTGCGAAACATATGCTTTACAGGTACATCTCACCTAGTTTTGCAGGACATTCTTTTTGTGTTAGTACAGGTGAAACGTGATACTTTTTTGCCAATTCACCGTTGTGCATTTTGATTTCTGTTTTTGTGTCGTTATGCAAGAAGAACTCTTAGAATGAAACTTTTGACATTAATTTCATCTATTTAAATCTGATGTCAAGCGTGAAAAATTTGATTGTGAAAAGACTGAGCTTAGTGGCATCACTGACAGATGTCACAAGACAACAGTCACCAGACGATTAGACATGCAGTAATCACATTGTAGGCTAGATGGGTATGTACGCAGGTGCAAACAAAAGGAGATTGAAAGGATACATCCACTACCCACCAGCAGTAAAAATATATTGAAATCATTTTGCGAAGTAGGCTACGCTTATTTCAGGCCAAACGTTTTTTTTTTTTTTTTGCTACTGGTAACAGGATATCAGTGGAGCTTTTGGGAGACGTGAGGCTGCATGTATGAACCCCAGTAGCATTAAAAATATTTGCAGCTTTTTAAAAAAACGGAAATGTGCAGGAATAATATCGGCAAAGATAAAGCAAAGTGTGATTAGTGTTGCTTTCAAACTACCTCCAGAAACAAGATTGGGAATCGGTATTTATAAAACTTCACTTCTGCATCGACCTGATGACTATATTGGTTTCACACAAAGCTGTTCCCCACATGTTTTACAACAAAATTGCGCCATGATTGTAGTCTACGACCAAACATGTTTTTGAAATTTCCGGGGGAGCAATCGCCCGGTTCCCCTCCTGGTTGCTGTCCTGAGGAAAAAAAACAATGTTTGCGGATCCACGATCGCCAGTAGTGCAGTGAAAACTATTTCAGTGGTTGAATTTTTGCAGTATTTAACTTATGACGACAATCTTCAGTAAACTCGCAAATGGACGTATGAGAATACACATTTGCCATTGCAAATGTTGAAGTAACTTGAATATGAAAGCAAAAGTTGAGGTTCACCACAGCACCTCATCGACAACTTTTGTGTGCGCTCACAATATTTCGAGTTGCTCAACGTTTTCACGAGCAAACACAGTCATGTCGTAGAAAAGTATTTTTTACTTGTCCTACACAATATGTTTTAAAGCAAAGTAGAAAAAAACACGTTCTCTTGGATGAAAAACTTTCGAAACTTCAGAATTTTGAAGAAAATAAAAATGTGCGACATTTTACTGGAATGAAAGAATTGGCAGTAATATTTAATTATGCAGTTGCAGTATTCCTGACTAATTTTTATTAATGAAGTATTCTTCTTGAAAAATAGATGTTCGAAAGCTTTGCCCATTTACTGATTGACTCATTTATTGTATGAAGCGCCAAACCATAAAGTTTCAGAAAAGTTTGCATTAAAATGTGCTTCAAAATTTTGAAACGTGTACTTCTGAAATGGAAAACACTTAAATTTCGCCACTCTAAACCAGTGATTATTAACCTTTTTACATATCTTACCCCTTTATCAAACAAAATTACCAGATTTACCCGCAATATACTCAATGGTGCTCCTTTATTTAAAAGATACGAAATTAACCAACTCTTACAGTTTGAAATGATTTATGAAAATTAACATTGGCTGCAATTTTTGGTTGAGCAAATTTACCCCTTGGAAGATAAAATTCACCCCCAGGGTAAATTTACCCCAGGTTAAGAACCACTGCTCTAAACAGAACAGTACAAAATCTATATCCAAGTGAAAACGAGAAAGAGATCCTACAATTGTACTTCTGCAGCTCTTTGCCTGCTGGCCGCAGGGTTTTACTTGAGAATTATTCACAAACTTTGTAGGCCTTCCTTGTTTGACTCGCTTTAAGCAGACGGTACTATTCCAATGAAACTGATGCATGGTTACTCACGAAAGAAATCGTTTAGGCCTACTTAAAATCTCATGCAGTAACTTTAAGTTGAGACTGGTCAACTTTTATTGAACTGTTAATTTTGTGCATTATATATAGGCCTACCTTTAAATGATGCGCTTAAGAGGAAATGGTAATCTTTGAGGCAATTCAAATTCATCATTTCAAATATGACTGGCGGATAGAAGCAGCAGCAAGGAACAAAGTTCCACACGACGAAATGTTAAAAGTATTTTGTTAGATTTTTTTCAATAGTCCGGAGGCATAACTAACGCAACTGATTTCGTTAACTTGCACAATTTGTAATGGGTAGATCAAAAACGCATAAGTGTGATTCAGCGGGTGCTGAAGTTGAAAATGAAAACATTTCTTTCATGACATCAGGTGATTTTGAGCCTATCTTCGAGTTCCAGTTTTGTCTACTTTTGGTTCGTATTTGTTTTGGTTAGTTTAGATGTGATTTAATTTTCTCGTGTGCTTTTCACGGTTTACCGTACATAGTGCTTTTTTACTAAACCTCTGGATTTGTCCATCGCCTTTTTAGATTTCAGCTATATTTATTCTTATCTTGTTAATTCGTTGTTGGGTTACTGAGGTTTTGTTTTTATTTGTTTTCATATTTACGTTCATTTTTACTTCGCTTTTTATTCTGTCCTTTCAGGTTGTTTTATTTATTTCTTTTCTATCCTGGCTTCTTTGGAGTGTTTTAGTTGATTGCAATAGACCAGTAGTAATGTCTATGTGCGTACAGGTGGAAACTGTCAATATTATTACCGTAAAAGCTCTATTTCACCGCCATGGCGCTCTATTTTTCAATCCTTCCTTTATATTGGCGTTCTATTAGAGGTGGCATTCATTTAGAGGGTGCCGCTCTATTTTTAGACTAGCTGGTCGGAATTCTGAGATAAAATTTATTAATGAAAAGAAAAAACATCTAACACATTTACATAATTAACAAAAGACACGAATACAAAGGTGATTACTGGTAAGTAATCACAGATTAAAGGTAGGGCTTATATTAAAATCATTCTGGAAATTCAGGCTAGGTCTTATTTTTAAGGTAGGTCTTATTTGTGGAGAAATACGGTAGAAAAGAGATTTCAGCCGTAACTATTTCCAAAATAGAAGAATTCATCAAAGTGGCGTTCAATTAGAGGGTGGCGCTCTATTTTTCAACCCTTCCTTTATAGTGGCG
>JGI24158J21664_10011919_pt1 | contig 11540 bp, 7 predicted proteins | sample Ectturendosymbi3_FD_21664 | JGI IMG/M metagenome (IMG submission 21664)
CTGCCTCTTGAAGGCAGGCAGCGAAATATCATACAAGGAAGGATCAATGGAGTCCCAGATTTTTGGGCCAAGGTGTTTCAGAGATCTTTTGGCTTTGACTGTCGAAGCTATTTGTCAAATGTGTCCACCTCGTGTGGCAGCACGTGTTGCATGGGAGAGGGCCTGACTTACGGGAGTAAACAATTGATCGAAATTGACAGGAATTCTACCCCAGTGCAAGGCAGGTTTGCCTCGAATGTGGTAGAAAGAGTTTCTGTAAAATTTGGTAGTCAAGTCTCATAACAGCTTCACTACTGTAAGAGAGATAAGTATACTTCACAAAACTGCTGGGACAAAACAATGGACAACAAAATGGCCTTACATTGCGAATGTTGTTTTCCGAATTGTACAAAACCATAGTGATTAAAGTTACTTTTTCAAGTTTTAGGGGAACGATCACCCCAATCGCTCCCCCCTGGATCCGACCCTGATTCCAACAGACACACATTGACGGAAACATGTTCATGTGACTCAAACAGAGTGTTGGTAGAATGCGCGTAAGTAGGATTGCCTTCGTAAAGTGCTGTACAGGAAGAGCAGGCCCTTTGGAAGTAAATATTAAAACTCTCTGAAGAGTGGTATCAACACTGTGAGCGCACTGGTTGGTGAAAAAGGTCAAAACAAGCCGACAATGCTCAATGGAGGATTTCGAAAAACAACGTAAATGTGCAAGAATGGTTTTACATGAAGAAGGATAATGCTTTGAATATTAACTTGTGCGTTACGTGTGTGATACCATTTATCTTCACATGCATCCAAACAATGAAAATTGGGGTGTTCTACAATAGTAACGGTGTAAGCTTCATGGATAGGTGGTTTATTTATGATGTCAAGGGGCACTGTATCGCACCGCGATAAGTCCGTTTGATCGTTGTTGTCCTTATTATCTGGGTTGTTCTGATTACTTCAGTGCGATGACCACCTCGTGGAAAATCTGTTTACTGTTTGGCCAACATACTGATGATAACATGTGACGCAAGTTGCTAAATGAATACCATAGTTTGATCAAAATAATCGATCAGTATTTTTATCGAGAATCGAAAAATAAGGCTAAATGCAAACATCAACATAATCCAGAAGCATTTTTGATTGCTGCTATCAACCATACTGTTAAACTTTTTGTTACATTTTGACCCGAAGACGTACTGAAAGAAATGATCCCTTTCGTTATCCATAGCTTTGTTTAACTCTGTAGTCTTTTCTGGGGTTGTTTCTAATAGGCACATGTGGGTTCACCAGGCTTTGCAAAGAGCTAACAATTAAAATCAAGCAAATTTTTATCATTCCACTCTGAAAACTGCGCCAATAAAGCACCCAATGCTAGATCAGATCGGAAGTTACGCATGAGAAATAGGTTGCAACATCGAAATGTACGATGAAATTTTCGTACGCTGCGTGGTTGACAGCACAGCATGCGAGATGCTTGAGCTTCGTGAAGCGCGATCACAGGCAGAGTGGAACACATGAAAGCGAATGCAAGAAAAGCAACTATGGTCTCCACACAGGTGTAGGGCTTGAATAAATCAGCAAATTTTAACTGGGAAATCGATTTCACGTAACACTACACATCGTCAGTCCTACAACCTTGTTCAAATAGAATAAAAGTATTCGCATGCAGACGCGGGCGAAAGGTCCCTTTGGCTGACTGAGATAGTAGAATACGTGAATACATCACTTTTCAGTTGGAATGAAAACTTCAGCACCGCTGGCGCATTGCATATGCTGGTTATTTAGATCCAATATAAAATTGTCACGTATGTTTACTATAATTTGTCTTTTGCTGAGAATAAATTTTAAAATATTTATTTTGACACCATTTCATCTTTGTTTAAAGGCCCCTGCGACATAGAAAACGGAGGCTGTGAGCAATTTTGTTTTCCTCAACCGCCAGGAAACCTGCGCAAATGTGGATGTAACATGGGAATGCTGCTTGGAACGAATGGAACTTCCTGTGTTTCTAGCAAGTTTGCTGCTGGTTTTGGTTCCACTGATTTTGGATAAGTTTGACTTTGTTAATAAATGAGGAAGTCACTTCAAGGGACGATATATGTTACCTAACACCTAATGTTTGTTCGCATGATTAATCGCAAAAAATATGCTTAAGCACGTGTGATGGGAAGTGTCTTTGTCAATTTCATGAACGTTTGTAAAATCGCAACAAAATTATTTCAGTTAATACGTGTTATTATGTTCAGTAATTTTGGTTCCAACCAGGACAAGTATGCTGCTGGAATTATCATGTCGGTGTTCAAACGATCAACCCTATAATGTGCTAAATATTTTTGGTAAATTCTTTCGCGCCGTTGGAAGAAAAAAGATGTAAATCTATGATTCATTTGTCTTGGGCAAGAGTGCGCAATTGAAGAACTTCGTACGTTGGAAAATTAAAGCAAACTGTTTTTGGCATTCTCACTGAATGTGTCGTTTGAGCTGGCTCTCACTTTTCTCTTTTCCGAATTCCGGAGTAAAACCCTGGGTGACTAACCGGTTATTGACCTTCACGTATGATACCGTCAGCTTAATCTTTTTTTGCAGAAATGATGAAAACCGATTTTCACTTGGTGGTTGATTCGGACATGAAACAGATTTTCCAAGTCGCTGCTGACGGCATATCTTACAGCAAGCTCAATATACCCGGTTTGAACGTTCCTGTGCAAACCGAATATGATCCTGATACTGGTAAAGTAAGTGCATGCTTTTGACAAAGTTGTTTTAAGTTTATTCAGGATTATGTGACTGTTTACTCATTTCTCAACTATTTAATTTTCACTTTGGTATTGAGTTTGAAAAGTTTCCGCGATCCTTACACCAGGGAGGCACGTTCGTTCATACCTACGAATCCAAAAATGTTTAGAATTTTTAAAAATTAGATGGGCGAGACAGTTTACTACATATGCGGTTGAAAATGTGTTTCGTAACGCTTTTTCTGTGGAACTGTAAACGGCATTGCAAACGAATAAACAGATAAGTAAAAAAATAAATTTTAACCATCTACCACAGTGGTTCCTAAACTTGGTCGAGCCGTTACCCAAATCAAGGTAGCGATTATGTCTTATTGCCATCAATATTTTGCGTCATAAAAACAATGATACAGAACAACATTGTGGTTTTGGTTCCGCGTTACACCTCGAAGAATTGCGTATTACCCCTGGGGGGTAATTTACCCCTGTTTGGGAACCACTGATCTACCACAAGGCGCGTTGACAAGAGAATGCATGGGGCTTTAACTCAAAAAACAACAATTATTTACAGGTGTACTGGACAGATATTGGTTCATCGACAATAAATAGGGCCGGTCTAGATGGTAGTAACCTTATGGTTTTAGCAAGTGCCGGTGTTCGCCAACCAACTGGTCTTGCTCTCGATCGGTATTCACGAAACTTGTACTGGACTGACGAAGGTAATTGATTCGTTTTATATAAACACGTTGTTTGCAGCTGATAGTCAGCCATGGTGTAGCAGTAGCTCCTAAGCTAAAACCATTGCACCAGTCTTGATCCTCGGAAAGAGTTCGAGAAAAGACGCTGAACCGATGCCACTAAAAGAGCTGGTCACTTATCGGTCTTTCGTCAAAAGGTTATCTTAGGTCTATTTTTTGGCAATGACAAGCGCGTAATGTCCCGATTTTATCAGAGGTCTGTACGCTTCAGTTGTCCGCTGGAGCTTCAATGTCGTTGAGAAGCCGATTTTCTGAGTAGTTGTTTGTTGATCATGTAATGTCTTGGGGCCTGCTCAACTCACGACGTCTTATTGCGAGTTGCCTGACGGATATGGAATGTTTCATAATCATCTGTGTTGTTCCTACTACCCCACAGAGCAGGGCTCTCAAACACGCGGCCTGCATGTGACTCTCAAGGGCGTTTCGTGCGGCCAGCGATGCTTTTTGGGAAATTTTCAAGTAGTTAACATTTACCTACGTTATTTAGTTTATTTAACGGTGTTTAAAAGTGCTCGGCTAGCGAGTGAACAAGTTACTCTTCAAACGAACGTAGAGATGGCTAGAAATGATTTGCCTATAACTCACGATGCCTTTTGCAGGAAGTAGGATGTAAAAGCTATTTCTAGTAAGGTTCAGGTACCGCCACTGTTGCGTCAACGTCATAATGCGGCCCTCGGGTAGTCATACTGCGGCCTTCGGGTTACTTTTTAAGTCCTGATTTGTCTCTCGGAACAATTTGAGTTTGAGGCCCCTGCTGCAGAGATTGCCCGTTGCAGGTGAAGAGCACACGATTGAGACAAATCTATGCGCAGAACCACGGCGATGTATCGACAGCATGGAATAGGAAATCCATGTGTCATGCACGCTGAACTTAAAAGATGTTCTGCATTTTTCTGTTATTTGTTGGCCATATGCACAGTACAGTGGATATATAGGGTGAGAAATGAAGCACTCACCTCACCCGCCTCTTTTTTGATAGGCCGTGGGCTTCATTTTCTTAAAATGTTAATTAAAGTAAGTTTTGTTCTTATTAATACGTGTGAGGTTTCTTTCCAATTCAGCTTTCTATCAATCATTCAGATTCACTCAGGTTTGAACATATCAGAATCAGTGTATTACTTTTTCAAGGTGTAGCTCTACAATAGATTTGCAATGGTTTTACAGATAGGAGCTTTTTACAATTATGAATCAGTTAACATGAGTGTATGTGTTAGAACGAAGTATGACAGGGAAAAAGTCAGATGAGGCTGGCTGCGAGGAATTAGCAGGGCATCGCTATGATGAAGCCAGCATAATAGCAACTGAAGTTATGTCAGGACAGTGTTTCTTAACCGAGTGAATGAATTTTTTGCAAGGGTGAATGAAAGAAGAGGGGTCAATGAAATTTCTGTTCCTATTTTTTTGTATCTTCTGGGGACATGCACTTGTCTTGTTATTTTACCCAAAACACATCAGCAATTGTGAATAAAATGGCAAATTTCAAGCGTTCTAGATTTGCGTGTTCAGCAGTCAGAAACGTAACACTTCAGAAAAAACGTATTATAGTGTAATTAACTGCGTCTATATCACGTAACGGGGATAGCCTTTACCTAGAGATGCCATGTTTTATTCAATGAAGTGGTGGAATCTCTGCTGTGCTCTCTGCATGAGCATCTTGTATGCCTGTGCAAAGGTTGACTGGTAGAATTGCAGTACTTTCGAAAGTTTCGATCTCATTCTCCAGTGAAAACCAGACACCTGGACACACATCAGAGTAGCCTTATCAGTCGAAGTGCAGGCCTAACCAATTCAAAGTGCATGAGTAGCCTATTTGTGATATTTGTTTGCTTCCAATTTGGTATTGATTCCAACATCTAATATGCGTTTATATCTCAGGTACTAGCTTCAGAATGTCTACGAAATGCGTACCAAAAACACTGTTTTGATGAAAGTAAATGTACATCTATAGATAACATGGATCACAAAACGTCAGCTTAACAGTTTAAAGAACCAGTTTTGAAAAGGAAAGTTAGCATCGAGAATAAGTTCCCTTCAAAAATCAAAAGGCGAAAGTGGGTTGACGATTATATCAGGTATGGGTTTTTTCTTCCAGAAGTGAACAATCGAGTCATGAACGGTTTGCTCAACGCATGTTTAGCTATTTCAAATATAGAAACAAGTTCTTGCCTCATTCAAAACTGCGGAGTCATTTACAAAACAATCATGGCATTCATCCGAACAAGTGCTCGCAATTTTTCAAGCAACAGCACANNTATTTGTGCAAACAGTTAAATCCCCTCCATTCATTAGTCGTATATCCCTCTGCTAGTGAAAAGCCTCATCTCCTTTCCACTTTCCAAATAGCACTAGTGCTGATGAAATGAAAGAAACATTTTGCGAAGCTGAGTCTGTAATCAAACAGTACTGATAGATCGTAACCAATTTGCTGCATGACGGAAAGCATGCTGTGGATAAAGTCGATACCAAATACCGTGGTACATCAATAAACATTCAACGTACTATGATTATTATCACATCGGCCATATTTTCACAAGAGGGTGAATGGAAATGCAGCAATCGATGTCAGCGGTGAATGAACTCGAAAAAGGTCAAAGAAGCACTGCGCTAGAACATGATGCAGAAACACGTGCTGTTGTTGATTAATTTCATGAAAATGAAGACAGTGGCAGTAACACTGGCATGAACAACAAGGACCATGAGGACAATGAAGAGAGTGTAGATGAAGTTAACATGAATGATAATGAACTTGATGAAAACGAAGTAACAGATTGTGAAGAAGCACAGAATGAAAAGCCATTAGAGGAGGTAAAGGAAAAAGAAAGTGTCATTATGCTTGCTTTGCACACACTTCGGAGTGTCACGATCGAGTAGTCTGCGCCCTGCGGACACCAGTCCCAGCTTACTCTCAGCTATTTGTCTTCTACGCTCCCAATAAGGTACAAGTTCTGCTGCATAAGTGGTCATTTACATTGAAAGGTACAAAAAGGACCATTTGATTTTGCAGTGTGCTCGACAAACAATCTGTTTTTGCCTGTTGGTAGCAAAAACAGAAGGCTTTAAGGCAGGGGTGGGGAACCTGCGGTCCGCGGGCCAGTAAATAGGTTCCCCACCCCTGCTTTAAGCCTTTGTTGTAAGGCAGAACCTAACAAGATTAAGCGTGAAGGTTAATAAAATTGTTACCGACGGACAGAAAAAAATTCACATTTTGAAATAGGATTCCATGTTTAGCGGCATTTCCAATAATAGGTTATTATTACTGTATGTCTGGCCCGTAACCAGGGAGGCGCAGGGGGGGCGAAGCCCTCCTACAAAATTTTTCGACCGCCCGGAAAAATGTGTTGGACATAGTTCAAAACTATTGGATATAGTTTAAAAAATTTGGGCCCCTCTCAGAAAACTGTTTGCTCCACCTGGTGTCCCAAGCTGGTTACGGGCCTGCTGTATGTACGAGTAGTTTGAAATAAATATGATGTGCAATATGTATAACACGCAAAATATGGAAGTTTCAAATTTGGAGTGATTTTTCAACTAGCCTGAGCGGCCACTTCTCTTAAAGGCCCTCGCTCAAATTTTTTACCTCCGGCCCCGAAATTCCAGGATCCATCCATTGCTGCACTTCACTGCAACAATTGCGTAAAATTGCTTTTGATCCAGCGTCATTCCATGCCAAAATAACTTTCTGAATTTTTCTGTACTATTATAGGTATAACAGTAATTATCTAATTTTTTTTGTGCAGGAACAGGCTCAATAAGTGTTATTCGTACTGACGGAAGCCACCGAAAAACTTTGGTGTCAACAAATGTGTCCATGCCCAGGGCGTTGGTAATTAATCCCACTCTTGGGCTCATGTGGTGGTCAGATTGGGGCAAGAAGTCAATAGAAATGTCGCACATGGATGGGCATGGCCGACAAACGGTGGTTGACCGTGATGTGGAGTGGGTTAATGGCATTGCTATTGATTTTGAAGGTTGGCAATTTTCAGTTCAAGCAATACGATGCATAAATTTTAGTATCGGCTCAACGTATAAACATATAGACATGTAAATGAGATTTCAGCGATAAGTTCAGAGAGATCGATGATTTGTTTATGTGTAAGCTACGGTTCATTGCAAAAAACTGAGTTTTTTTAGTTCGTATGCAACCACTGCCAATTCTTGCATCAACACAGAATGAACGGGCTTAGTTCAAAGACATTTATTTGTTCATATACGCAATAAACAAAACTACTTCAATACACAAACTTTTACAAGCATATATTTGCAACTTTGATTTCGTTGTATACTTGTTTTCGCAGAATCGAAGCTTTATTGGTGTGATGCGAAGAAAGATACAATCGAAACATCAGACTTCTTTGGCAGAAATCGCAAAATTTTGAAACGTTTTTCAAACGCAGATACCCATTTATTCGGAATCGATGTCTATGAAGGTGGTTACTACATTTTTACAAATTACTTTGACAAGTGCAGACAAAAGAAGAGCCTGTCAATCCCAATGTGTTTTGATTTACAAAATTCTGATGAAAGTTCGTCCTGTCACTCTATTATATTATTTTTTTAATTGGAAATGATTTACAAAATTCTGATGAAGTTCGTCTTTTCATTCTTATATTCTTTTTTAGTTGAACATTTGTGTGTTGACGATGATTTTTACAACAAGATTTAATGTTACAGCTCATTTTACAGAAAGATTTCATAAATCCATCACCATTTCTAAATTGCTTTTAGAAATATTTTGCATTTGTTTATAACCAAACATGCTGCGTGATGATCGTTTTTCAGCGTTTTTATCACACTGGAGGGAAGAATCAAATTGTTTTAATAAAATTCTGCCAGTTTACAATAAACAGGCAAAAAGTAACCTAAAATGTTTATATTGCATGGAACAATTTCATTAAGGCTTCTGTGGTTACTCCACGCTAGTTTAAAAATGGCAATCCACTACTACTTGTAACACAAACTGTAACAAATGCAGATTACATCTATTGGACAGACTGGCATCGATCTAGCATACTGCGCATGCGCAAACACGACAGCGAATCCACCGCAGAAGAATTCGGTCCACACATCTTCGATAAAGCAAGCGACGTGCATAGTTTCATCGGAAAAGAGACCTTTGCTCTGGAAAGCGGTTTGCAAACAATTTTGTTACTTATTGCCAGTAAATGACTTTTGCAAAGCAAAAGAGTACGACGAGCAGCGCAGAAATAAAAGTCGTTTGCAGTAAGAACCTCATCGAGGCAGTTGAAACCCCTAGAACAGTGTGTTAAGAGGCGACAATTATCGAAATACTCAGCAAAAATTTCTTTCATTTATTTCGAAACTTAACTGAAAAGGATTTGTTCTGTTGTGAAGGAACAAACCCGTGCCAGGAGAGAAATGGAAACTGCAGCGGCCTTTGCATTCCAATTCCAAGAAATGCTTCGTTTCTGGCGAATCATTTGTTGCAGACTGTGGTTGCCGAATACGCTACTTCACCGCTGTGCATGTGTGGCGAGGAATACAATGGAACGTGTGACAAACCGAGCACTGCAGTCGACAGGGAACCTCCGACGTTTGACGGGAAGTGTGGGCAAAGCTTGGAATTTGTAGCTCCTCCTTGTTCCAGTTCGGTATTCGTTAATTACACGGTACGAACATTGAGTATGATTCAAACTGATGGTGTTTGTGACGAAAAACATTGTTTCTACAGACAAAGCCTATTTTGGTACTCAACAGCAAAAGTGCTCTTGAAATTTTTTGTATAGGCAACCCGCGGTTACTTTGATCTTCCTCACGGATGACACTTGTATCACCTACATACCTTTCAAATAAACTCACATTGATAATTGAAGAACATTCGGTTCCACTTCGTAGAGATTTTGAACGAATTAAATTGAAGTTTTGGGAAAGTGACGTTGCAGCAGCTTAAGAACAAGCCTTTCGTGCTAAATTTGAATGCAATTTCATGGCATTTTCAACATATGTAAATATAAATCTGCTATGCAAAAGACAACTGACACAATTAGATAGCAAACGATCGACTTTGATTGCTTGCCACAAACCTGTTTTATTGCGGCATAATCACGAACAAAATATCCTTTTTCATGAACTTGAAAAAGTAGTAACTACAAAAAGGGAGTAGATGATTTGTTGTAGCTGCTCCCTTTTTTTCTTTTCTTAAATATTGAAAGTAGGTTGTCTGTACTGTTTCACAAGCGAACAACATAAATTGTCAAACTGTCACCGTAGTTCTTTGTTTACTCTAACTGGAAGTCAGGTTGAAAGAAGCGATTGACCAGCAATGTAAAAGGCCAGAAAGTATACAACTTTTTGTCTAGATTCCTGTGGGTAGAGACAATTCTGGTAATGTAACTGTGGAATTTCCCGCGGATCCTCCTCCTGCATACCTCAGCGAGGGAGAGTTTGTACACCGATACACCGCAACTGACGGAGCAGGAAACCACGACACTTGCGCCATTGATATCATTGTAAAAGGTACAGCCTAAAATGACGACTTCGTGTTATTTTTTTCGAAATCTATTGTTCGAAACAGCTCTCCACAAGATCACGAGGCATACTCCATGTGCCTATACAGCACCTTATTCCTTTGAAAAGCTAGCTTTCTTCCAGGTGGATATCTAGAGCTGCTTTCTTAAGCAGAATTCTGCTGTTGATGTCTTGTAGTTATTCGTTGCCGTCCTCCGGTTACAAAGGGATCATCAACGAAAGTTTTAAACGAGACATGCGAGAATCTGCTCGGTTCGACAGCGCTGGCAGCGTGCGAGCACGCAAGTGGAATTTCGTCAGTTCAGTCGTCCATTTGTCAAAGCGATGGTACGTGGAGAGAGTTCAAGAAGTGCCTTCCCATTGATTCGAGCTTCTTTGACAATGGATATAAAGAGACAGGTCAGCGAATGCAAACAAAACATAGGCCGCTAATTTACAGTATGAATGCATGGTACTTGTACATGCCTCTCTTATTGCTTGGTGTAGTCTAGAAGTGATCACTTGTGAGTCGGTAGAAACAGTTTCAGGGCGAAAAAATTCTACAATGCAGTAAGTTTACGACGCACGAATTTGTAGCTACGTTATAACTGAACCTCGCAAAAGCATGAGAGTACATAGTAAGTTTCCCTTTAACTCTTTCGTAGTGAACTGTGGCTCTTTTACTGAATACGAGTGAAAAATATCAATTATAATAGATTTGCACTCTTTATAACCCAGTGAATCTGAAAAAAATTGTACGTTTAGGGAAGTCAGAAGAGTTCACTGAAAGGCCTGACACAGAAAGCAAGAAAAACAAAAAGCTAAAAGGTAATTGTTTCGAAAGAGAGAATTTATGTGTTCTCACAAATACTTTTTTACTTGACGCCAAAATTTTCGCTTATGACTTTATTCATTCTGTGATTTGTTTATTTCATGATATCTCCACGTGCTTGCTGCAGTCTCCTCTCGATACAAATATGCATTTTAAAACCGGTAACGCAACTATACGTTTCAGCAATGTGGTCACACGCTAACACTACCGGCGCGTATCCCGCTGGGTCACGTGACTGCTGACGCTTCACGGATTACAACCCTTCGTCACTATGACTTCTACTTCGTTTGTTTTAGCCGTGGTAACAGTTTGTATTCGAATACAAAAACCAATACTTCAAACAGAAAGGAAAGCCACACTGCTTGAGCATAGGGCTTACCATCGGAGGCCGGTGCTGCCTCGACGATTCCCAAGCAGATGGCGTCCTTCCTTTGCAAGAGCTACTTGGAGTTGTGCTGGATCACTTGAAACATTTTTGAGACAGTAAATTAAGAGCCAGCATCTCGACATGACGAGAAGGCAACACTTTTAGTAGGAGGCAAGACAACGCACTTCCACCTACAAAAAAGTTTATTTTGTTAAAGTTTTGCTTCACCAAATTTTTTGCCGATTCGCATGTTCGTTAAAAATTTCTGTCGTCCATTCGCAAGCACGCCATTTCGTTTGCTGTCACTGAAGTATCGTAGGACCGGTAAAACGCTTTGGTCAATGGTCAGTGGTTTATTGTTTCATATGACTCAGCCAACAAGCAGAAGCATCATAAAA
>JGI24158J21664_10011920_pt1 | contig 11540 bp, 9 predicted proteins | sample Ectturendosymbi3_FD_21664 | JGI IMG/M metagenome (IMG submission 21664)
ATGCAATCTTCGTCGGAGTCCGGTCGTGTTGCCTACTGCCTTCCCATCGGGATAACCTCGTCGAAGACCAAGTGTGTGCGGTTGAGAAATGGGCGATTTCTTCAACACCCTAAACAAATCTGTGCCCGGGCGATCGTCGATGCCACTGGAAGGACAATTCTTGTGTTGCGCATTGTCTGTACTCGCAATTGCGTTGTATGAGAACTTTCCGCAAAATTTTCTCGTGTCTTCGTCGTTCTGATCGCCGCGAAAGCGACGGCATGGGCCATGTATGTATGTATAGTGATGTCAAGTGAAGTTGGTCTAAAACACTGTTTAGTATGAGAAGTGCAACATCCTAAATTTCCAAGTGTGTGTTAAATACTCAAGATTGCTGTTCATTTCAAATCATATCTAACTACAGACACCAAGTCTTGCTTAACCTCACTCATTTGTTGATTTTTTCGTCGTAGTAGGGATGTAAAGACCTTTTGCGGTTGACAGATGTACAGCAGCAGTCAATACTTCAGTATTTATGCGGTATGTATAACATGAGTTCAAATTATTTGTAAAGGAGTTATAGTAAACAGGGTTGAATTTGAACCTAGTATTGGTGCCTAGCAAGAGCGTGTGTGCCTCCACAGCATACCCGCAGCCCGGACTTTTTCCAATTGCACTGCATGCCTGCTTATTCTTGATGTCCATTTCGCACGGTCAGCTATTTTGCACTTTTTCATTCCAGTTTCCTGCTCCTGTGCCTTAGCAAAATGCTTCGTGTTACTTTCCAATATCAAAATGAATCCTGTATGTGGATTATGATGTCATATGTTTGTGATGTCATGGATTTTTCACTCTGGAAGAATTCCTAACTAGGAGCCTATAGATCCTAGTGAATATGAATTGAAAGAAACCAAAACTTTTCTGGTGAAGTCTCTTCTGATTAACCAACTCGAGTAAAGACAAGGGTTAAGCTAGCTGTCTAGAATTTTGCAATGCAACGAGGTTTAATGTGGTTGTTCATTGATTTCTAGACATAACGTTAGAATTGTTAAGAAGTGTTGAGTTGCAGTTCAGATTAAAAACACATAGTACTTTTTGGTCTTTAAACTGATACGCTTATGATCTTGATGTTTTATTGTTCAATCCTATTCCTAAAGAATGTCATTATTTCACGACTTGTACTGCAGTTTCTGTTTTACACCCCGTTTGCTTTTGCATCTTTTTTACAATTTGGTTTATAGCATGACATGCTAGCCTAGTGGTTCTCAACGTTCGTTTTTGGGCCACGACACACTTTGCAACTACATTTTCTGGCACACCAGAGTACCTTGAGTAGACCAAGAACAGACTTGCTGGTGTTGCAACCTCTCCGGTGGTGTTGCGTTGATTGTGTGATTCACCACGAACGGGATGTGCGTGAAGAATAACACCATAATATATGTAGCACGAGCAGGCAGTAGTGATAGAGATTGCGAACATGATCTCTATTGTTGCTTGCTGCCACAGTGCGAAGCTTTGCGCACATGCTGCTCGGGATTTCCGATCGCAACACTGGTCATATTTCAGACAAGCATTGCTAGTCGTATACAATATAGTCACCAAAGTCGTTCTCTGTTGCGAAATTTCACGACACATCTGCGATTGTCTCAAGGCACACTGGTAGAGAAACATTGTGTGCTAGAGTAAACTGTTTGGTGTTCACAAAAAATGTGCCTAGCATTTAGAAGCGATTGTTTTTGCACCCTGACAGTCATTTATTATTTATTTTGTTTGTTGGTAAGTTTGCAGCAATTTTTTGTTTTTGCAGGTTGGTGGAAGGCTATACTGTGAAGATGAGGCAAGCAGAATTGGTAAGTTTTATCTTCTGCAATCCTAAACCCGCTACGCGCGTGGGTTTTAACAGCTGTGTAAAGCTATTTTGTGAGTACAGCAACTATTTTTGCTTTTGCGTAAACGTTGTTTCCCCGCTGCACGAAATGATTTTGGCAGTCCGTCACGTATAAGCACCATTCATCAATCATAGAAACAATCACACGATCTTGGTTACAAGGTTCAGTTATTACTTCCTTGCTAGCATTTTTATTATTTGCAAGTAGATTAGGTTTAACAAAACTGTTGAGCTCCGTAACGCCCAACCCAGAAGCATATTTACCTTGCAATGCAACAATAAACTTCGACTCGGCTTCTGCTTTGTAAAACAAATGAACGGTTTTGAAAAACAGTGGAAGTGTTTACTTTTTTTGTTTTGCTAAACTTTCAGGAAATATAAACTTAATGAGAATGGCGTAAGTAGTTCGGGTAGTTTTTTTTCAATGCACTGAAATCTGGCAACTTGCAAACTTGACAATTGTGTTTTCGGGCCATTTCTTCCGTGAAATGCACTGTTCCGTCAATTTAAAACAGGCAGTTTTTTGCCTAACAGGAAAGTGAAATCCAGCGGCGATCTAGGAATGTTGAGAGGTTGAAAAAGCTGCTTCGTTCGAGAAAACTTGACGTGGCAAAGCAAGGCGAACATCTGTCCGATTGCAAAAAGCTCATGCAAGCAAGCGAACGAAAACTGTACAAACTTGGCCAAAAAAAATTGAAAATGATCGAGTACATTGAAAAGAAAAAGGTATGTTTACTTTCACTCTTTGGCTTATTAGTCGATATAAAATTGTCGTGGCGAACTTGTGCGCAAAAAGTGTCGAAATGTGTGCGTGTTATTTCCCACTGGTCGAATGCGTGTTTCTAAGTATAGCGTACTTGTGTGAACAGATTCTCCGTGCTAACGATGACGTCACCGCGTGCAGTATTCGGTTAAGAGTTTAAGCTGAAGAAGTATCTCGTTCGCTTTCGATCCCGAAGGCGAAGCCAGGTCTTGCATGCATGGCCGCACACCTGGTGTAACTGCTGACAGGTGCGTTTCAGAAAGTTGTCGCGAGCAACCGGAGCAAAGCGGAATCGTTGAAAGTCGACTTGCATCGCCTGAGGAAGGAGCTCGTCATCCACCTGGTCACCTGCATCTTTCCAATAAAGCAGTTCGATCCGAACAACAGGTGCGCAGTTCGTTCGGACCCAGTGTTGAACGGATCGGAAATTTTTACAATCCCCTAATCCAGTCCAATATTTTCATTGTGCAATCCGGTCCGATCCTGATACGGTACCACTGTCCAAATATTTGATCCAATCCGGCTTATTATCCGAAAACCCCTCTGATTAAACATTTGACAGCAGTGATTTACGCAATTTGGATATCCATAACGGATCCGGTAGAGATTTTTTCGAAGTCCAATCCGGGTCCGGTGAAGAATCCGGTTGGATCGATCTGGAAACCGGATCATGTTCAACACTGGTGCAGACCCGCGGTCCGTCCTGGCAACCGACGAAACGCAGTCGTGCTTGGCCTAGGACAGCTGCGCGCCTTCCACTGGGCCCGTGCTTGTGATGCGCGTGAAATACAGACGTTAATGGGTTGGGTGTCGTTTCTTTCCTGGAGAAAATGAGCAAGAAAAAGAGGAAACTGCGAAAATGCCGATTTTAACCAGACCCTTGTCGTTGCAGCGACGACATGTCGGCCGGAGACATGCAACTCGACCACGACGGCGCGTCCATGCAACTCCAGGAACAGATCGACGAAGCGAGGAGGATGTCGTTCGTGTGCGGCAGATGGGTTGATCAGGAGGTATCTCGGGGGGTTGTTGGCGACAAATGCACAGGATCCGTCCATTTGTGGGCCATAAATGGACGATGCTGTGCATCTGTCACCAACAAGCATAACTTCTTAAGATTTTCATTGGAATCGGGCATCAGTGGACGGGAACGTCCTTGTTTCAAGTCGCAGCTGTTCCATATTACTTTCAAATGCTGTTACCACGCCTTTCCGTCACTGCAACTCGGTTTACATTTGTCGCTTGATCTGTTTTGATGTATCAACTGGTTTTCCAAAACATGCACTTTTCGAGTTATTTCACATGTTCTACGCGTTGACGAGGTGTCGCAAAGAAGAAGTTATTTGTGGTTGCAAAATAAAAGAAGCTGCACGACTCGTATCCCCCCAAAAAGTATATTTTCTGGAAATCACCTCAGCATCTAGTCGTTAAATTTAACGAGACCAGATCTATGGTTCTAACCTTGTTTCTTACAGAGCAGTTTTTTTCTCTTTTCACAGCGGATATTTCAACGTGACGTCACCAACTTGTGAACACACTAACGACATTCCGTTCTGTTCTTCGCAGGGGCTCAACAGCGACCTCGCGCGCATTTCAGTGGTGGTCGACGAGGCGAGCGCGCCCGCTGACGGCAACTACGGCCGTTACGAGGCTTGGCTCGAAGGCAATCACAAACAGGCGGGATCCGACCCTCCCAGCTCGACGGTCTCGTCGTCCATGTCGTCGTCGGACAGCTTCGCAACGCGCCACCAGGTGGCGCACAACCCGATGACGTCGATCGGCGCCGCGCTCTGTCACGCGGCGCAGTTAATGCACGTCCTGCGCAAGCTGCTCGACGTCTACGTGCCGCACAGGGTTCATTACCGGTATGTGGGAGACCCTGTGACTGCCGTGCATGCACGCGTTNGCTGCAAGGCGAGCAGTGGGGGAGTTGTGTGTGATGCTTGCTGCCGTTGCCGTGTGCGTTGGCCGCGATTGCCTTTCGTCCAGTGGTTTTCAAACTTTCGTGTACCGCGACCCACTGCAAACTAACGACGCCCATCTGAAACTCGAACAAAACAAAAGCAAATCTGTGTGTGTAACATCCTCTCGCGACCCCTCCAAAAATGCTTTGCGATCGCAGATTGAAAAGCATTGACTTTTCAATTCTTTCAACTACAGCCAGAACCTTTCAACTACACCGTTTTCGAAATGTATTGATTAATTATTAATGGTGGACTCATTAAGCGGTTCATAATGTAGTAGTGTAATGGTGTTTAGTTGAGTTGCACGGTGTGATTGGTTGCAAAATGAGAATTGTTGTTGCAGTGCAAAATATGCTTTCGGTCGTTGTTACGCGTGCATGACCCGACTACATAGCGGCGCAGCCTTTGCTTTTGTTCTCACTTTTTCCCATCGTACTACAGCACTTTAGCGCTTCATTCTAGAATGGTTGTCGCTTTCGTGGGCTTGCGCGCAGTCACCAGTCACCCACAACAGACAATGTGTGGACCTTTCCTACCCGCGACAAATGTATTTCTCTGACCGGTGCTCTGCACCGAAGGAGCCTAACTGTTGCCCGGAAAAACAAGTCTTGTTTGCTTTTATATTGCAAAAAGACAATGGCTTGTTTTGAATTGTAAGCCATCGTTCATTGCAGCAAGTTTGAAATAGTATATGATCGATTGGCAACGTTCGCTTCGCGCAGGACCTTCTGCAACCCCGCCGTATCGCCGCGTGTTTTCGTCAACTCGATCAAGCTCCTGAACAGCAACATCCTGACGCTGTGTTTGCACCAGGGAGTGGACGGCCTGACTTTGCACCCGGCGCAAACGATCAGAAACCTCAAAGTCCTGACCGACCACTTGCAAACCGAAGGCTTGCGGTGAGAAAAACGCTTCAGCTGCAAGTAGTTGTCATTTGTACAATCGCATCAGTGAGTGGTTCCACCAAAATGACGCTGAGCTGTAATTTCGCTGTACACTGCGTCAGCCGCGGACGTACTCCTCGCAAGAGCAGCTCGGCGTCGGTGAGAGATTGAATGCAGGGTACCGATTGATGCGAAGGGCCACCAGTTTAATACACACTTTTGAAATAAAAAACATTTGATCAGTTTACCTTTATGTTATTCAATTACTGATATTCACCTGTGTGAAGACACTTATGCTGATGCTACTTTCAGAACAGGCCCGCGGGCGACCAACGTGGTCCGTGCGGGCGAATTGGTGCCCGTGGGAACCGTGTTGGTGACCCCTAACCAAGTCTAATGTGTATGTAATGGAAGAAATGTGAATTGGACATCTGTGGCAACTTCGGTGCCTATCTGGCCCCAGATAAATATATTCTGCAGTGGTCTAATTCGCTCCGTGTCCAGAAACCTCCCATTTGCTCAGTTCCGCTGACGAAATTTTTGGGTCGGGGATTGAAGCCAGGGACAGTTGTGGTTTCGAGATCTGGGATAAAAATGATCTTTAAAACAAACCGACGTTGCGCAAAATTTTATGAACGCTGCGCTTGGACACCTTATCGTTTTGTAATAACCCGGATGAACGACTTTTGCTAAACGCTGGTTCAAACCAGTAGCAGCCGGTCTTAGTGTCGTGGTTTGTGGACAAATGTTTTTTTGCTGGATAACCAGTGCGGCTGCTTACACATGTTGGAATCACAAACTTGCGGTGGTTATCTTACGGGTTGGGACAAAGCAACGCGTCGCTGAAAGCATTAATAAACAGTTCCAACTGCAACGCGGCGTATCTCCAGAGCTCGATTTCGCCAATGGTCTTGCCCTCGTGGAAAACCTCGACTCAGCAACCTTGGATTTGTGTGAAGAAACGCGCTTACTGATGCAGGCCACTTGCTGATGCTGCTTCTGTGCAGTGTCTGTTGCTGTTTTTGATTGAACTCTTGCTAGCTTTGTCTCGGCATCTCCTCGGCGCGTCTGCTCCCGTTTTGAACTTGGCAGGTTCTTATTATTTGCTGAGGCCACGGTTTAACGAGCACATCGTACAGGTTATTGATTTGTTTTACATTTATGCTCTCAGCCAATCACAAAATGGCACGTGGGTTTTTCAACAAATCACCTGCGAGCTATGCACCTTTTTGACTGTTGTGATCGTTGTTTGATTATCAAGTATCATTTCTCATGAGAGCTTGCCATGCAGGGTCTGACGGTGTGAAACTAATTCTCGGGTCGCGCAAAGTAACCGTTTGATGGCTGAAAAGTAAGCGAAGATGTAGCAAAACATAGTTTCTTTCTCTCTTAAACTTCAGATACATGCAGGCCGGTAACCAGCTTGGCACACCAGGGAGGCGAAGGGTTTTCTGAAAAGGGCCCATAACATAAACACATTTTTGCAGGGGGAGCTGAGCCCCATTGCGCCCCCGCTAGTTACGGGCTTACATACATTAATTCAACCATCTTGTGAAATGGTCAGCCGCTGAGTCAAAACAGGTCTGATGCACCCAACATCCAGAAAAGTTAATGAAAGCTATTGTTAAGCTGCTTACTATTTTGGCACGCGTCCACTCTGGCGTTCCCAACAAGTCAGTTTGCCCAAAAAGCGACAAGTGTTTTCGCTGCAGGTCGTTTCCATGTCTGCCTTCGACTGACGTCCTCGCCTACATGGAAGAAATCCTGGCCATGAGCGACATATCGGACGACGAGCTGGACAAGACCAACGACGAGTCGGCCATGGATTGGCAATCATCACTGAACGATGACTGGGAAACCGTTGTCGCCAGTGACGTTAAAAGGTCAGAAAGGTTGCGGCATATTCATGTTTTTCAGTAATTTGTGAATCGCCTGCGTGTATTGATCGGAACGATTTGAGTGGCCAGACTTTCACCTAAGAAGCATGTTGAATAGACGCCGCTTAAACATTGCTCCCCGCGCGTATTTTCAACCAGCACCACCCACTGTTTCATCACTGCCACACACCTCCGCGGATATATAGTCACGACTGACGTCACCACAGCTTTCGTCATTTTTCAGCTTGAACACTTCGCCACCAGTGACGTACACTTCCACCGATGGCCAGTCAAGCATGCTGACCCAACCGTCAGGCCTGGTGACCAGCGCCCTGGCTTGGGCCAAAGGATGGTGGGGCGGTCAAGGTGTCGAATGAGGGGACATGCTCTGTGCTGTGGCGCGTCGGGTACTGATGACTTCACGCTTCAACAGTGTCGCTGAGCGACACAGCTCTCGTTGAGGCGGCGTTGTCTGTGATTTTGTCTTCGCACTCCGCGCAGGTGACCGATGTGCGGGAACCTCGTTCAGCATGCTGTGTTTTTACTGAGCGTTTGTTTGCTGCGTCCTGACTTTTCCGCGTGCCGTCGTCACTCACTATTTCTCCAGGCCCAGGTCCCAGCTGTTGTTTGTACGCCGCGTTCAGAGGAAAAAAGATAGCTTTTCGTGCTGCTGTTGACTTGCAACAGCTGCTGTTGCTATTTGAACCTCACTTCGATTAAAAAATTGGCCGGAACAGGTCACGTGACAAGGCTGAGTGGAAATTTGTCGGCGATTTCTGTTTTTTTTCAAAGACTGTATCACGAACAAATTTGGAAATAACGAAGCGCGGTAGAAGAACGGCAGGCGCCTTTCAAACGATAGGTTACGTCTTCTATTCCGAATGTTTTAACGCAATGCCATGACGTCAAGGTCACTTCGTTTCACCCGTAAAACCCTCAAAAGACAATTTTCATTGCACGCTTTAAAAATCGCGCAAATCTGACATGTACTTTTTCTTCTGGCAGCCACTCGGCAGGCTGCCACACCTTTCCCAGCCTGCCTGGCTCGCCTCTCGCTCCTCCTCATACGTGTTTTTTACTGCACTCGACACACTGTCGCCGTCAGGAGCCTGGTGCACTCGTTTCGGCTGTTGTTGCGTTCGCTTTTCTACTTTTTCGCACTTTGTGCATTTTCGAGCGTCTCTGCAATAAAACGCGCGCGGCCAAGAAACGCGCAGCACAGGTGTAGGCGATGTTCGGTGGGTGGGTCGTGCCGATGAAACTGCTAAAGGTTTTCTGGAACCAGTGGATCGTGCATTGTTATGTGCTGTTCGATCCATGATCCCCGGGTCTAGCAAATAGGATTCGGTCTTTCCACTTGCTGCCCAAGCCTACTAAACTTAATCCAGGGTTTTTTAAAGGTGCTTTAGGGACCCGATTCGGGTCCCTGAAAAATCATCATCGGGTCCCTAGAATCAAACAAAATCGGGACCCTAGAATCAAGAGAAATCGAGTCCCTACAGGTTCATATCGGGTACCTAAATTTTCCTTAAAAAAACCTGCTTAATCTACCAAAATTTCGAAAATAAAAGGATTACCTGGTAGAAATGATCTTAAAAGTTTAAATGCCAAGTTCTTTGGTGACTTTCGAATACGTTGTACATGAAACGGCTGTGGCAACAGCCTGCAATCGCGTTGACCTTGTGTCTTAGTGACAAACACGTGTGGATGTAAACTTCGGCGCATACCCTCGAAAAGCTAAATTTGTACATTGGGTTTATTCCGTGGATTTTTTTCGCTTAGACATTTCGGTCATTTGTCCCGTTACAGTAATAAAACTCGCCTTAACAGTATTCACTAACCTACCTTTTCGGATATTCTGACCGAATCGACTAAATTTTTTGGGTCATTTATAAAAACGGGTCTATGACCGAAAAAATAAATCCAGGTTTACTCCAACATGTAACCATGAACAGTCAAAATGCTGACCAAATTCAACAAATGCACGGCGAAGTTAACGTTTTGCGCTGGATAATTGGTTGATAAAAGATCATTTTTAGTTGTTTCTTTTTATCAGCAGTCCCACGAAGCTCGTTGCCAATTTCATTCTACGGTCCGAACATTGTCAAGTTAATCATTGCTGATTGCCTGTACGTGACAAAAGAGTTGGAATTTCTAAAATTTTTGCGCATCGCTCATAGCAGGTGTTCGTGGGGGTTGCAGGCCTTGAAACGTGTCGCGTGGTATGATTGTGAAATCTTGGAGCTTGCGTCGTTTGTCGCTCGTCCGACTCTGATCACGAAGTTCCTTGGTCTGCTCGCACGCTGAACTACCGCCACGCAGTCAGGGCCATCGCCAGCGGGGGGCAGTGGTGCCCGGCCCCCATTTCATGTTTGGCCCCCCGGTTGCTGCATACATCCAATATTATATTTAAAAAAGATGCCTCCCGTTGTGGTTTTTGTCCCCCCTGCTGCGAAATCCTGGCCGCCGTTGTCCTTGCACGTCGAGACCTGATTCGAGCTGCGACAGCCGCAGCTAGTTCCATCAAGCTTCATTTAGGTCACGCGTCTGCTGCTACGCTGCTGTACCGACGTTGCATATCTTTTATTGGCAACCACACAGTTCTGCAGCAAGCGTCAAAACAATCGTCGAAGTGGCGCACAAGTGTCAACTGCGTCGACCCGCGCTGCACCCGGCAAGTGTTGATCCTGAAAGGACGGCGGAACAATTCGAACTGCGAGCTGCAATGTAACGCTCACACGACCGCAGTCTGTTGGTCGCGCGGTATGAAAATGTAAGACTGTGTTGTTTTCAAGCCGTGCAAAGCAAACGAAAAATGAGCACTAAGCAAAGTTAGTCTGCACGTTCGTTTTCCTATTGACGAGTCGTCTCGCAGTCGTGCAAATCTCCAACATGGGTCATTATGCAAATGATCGATTTGTCGTGTAAGTTTACTCAACAGTAGCACTGCAGAGAACGCCAATTATTCTAAAATGAAAAAGTAGACAACCTCGTTCTTTTGAAGCGTTTTGAAAACTGCAGAATTAATCCCAACGGGCTGGGCTGAGAGCATGTTTTTCCACTGCCAGTCACAGCTATATGAATGGCCACACACTGTTCGCCAAGTAATTAGACTCGTCAAAGGTGACGCAGTCTAACGAATCACCAAATTTTTAACAAGAAATCGGTTTCGCATAACTCTACGCACGCTCAAGTCCTGAAATCTACAAGCGAGACACTGCCCGCCAGGTTCTGAATTATTTTAGCAAATGTTGCGCGAGACGTTTGTTGCATCACGTGTGAACAGCTTTGTGCATTCTTTGACAAATGACTTCTTGTCCAGCCTCCATTCATTCTCCGACAGGGCTTTTACAGCTGTTGCGCTCGGCGGCCACAAGCGACACAATGGTTCAAAACAAGTGACGCAATTCGGGTATCGAACGAGACCATTCCTGGCTGAACGTTTGTGCTGCATTTTGCATTTAGTGCTCAACATAATCTTGAAGCCAGAACTGACGAAGCACCGTCAGTTACTACCACGCGGTATGCGATATAAGGAAGCACGCTTTTTCCGCACATACCGACCTGTAACGATCGCTTTACAAACATTGGAAACTTGATTATGAACGTGGTAGTAATGCCACAGCGCAGTGGTGGCCAACCTGTAGCGCAAGCGCCAAATATGGCGCATTGCCTCCCTGTGATCGTAATAAATTACGATGGTAAACCTCTCCAATATTTTTATCGATTTTTTGTTGCGTACAAATCTTGTATGAGTTGCCTGTTATCATCTTCAAACAAGCTTTTCGTGATTTTCTGGAAGATAAAAAGGAGCTACCTGAGGAACTAGCTCTTTGATGTGATAACAATTTGGTACACGAAAAGCGGAAGTACTAAATAGCCTCATAATGAATATCACGGCCAAAGCAAACGACACAAATGACATATTGCAAACGTTGCGATAACTCCTGTTATCATCAGTGCATAGCAATAGAACTGCAGTGATCTTGCTGCAGGTTCTTATTGGTCATTCTGGAGAAAAGCGCTGTCAAAAAAAATGAAAAAGCAAAAGGCTGTTTCGGTAGTGACGTTGTGGCGCGAAGCGTACGTAGTCACATGACTCAGCTGGATACGCGCCAATGGTGATGGCGCGTGACGTCACGAGTGAAGCATGAAGCTCTGTTACAAGTTAAAAATGCATAGAGG
>JGI24158J21664_10011923_pt1 | contig 11538 bp, 5 predicted proteins | sample Ectturendosymbi3_FD_21664 | JGI IMG/M metagenome (IMG submission 21664)
TTTTTTTTTTTTTTTTTTTTTTTGAAGAGAACAAATTGCATCTTCGCATGAAAATGAACATTTTACTTATCCTACGCTTTGAAAAAAAACGTACAATCCGATAAAAGTCTTTTCCAAGATATGATTTGTCAAGTTTGATCAATTTTAAGAGAACCAATGAAACAACACTAGTCAAGGTGAATTGTTTGCTTCGTTCTAAGTAAGTAAGCTTCGCGACTCTGCCAAACATGAATGCAAACTTCTGAGCAGGTTACAGTCACTTGACGGCCAGTAACAGGCAGCCGTCAACACCGCACTCCCGCAACAATCCACTCAGCTTTTCACGATGGATCTGGTTGTAGCTTTCATCGATGGATCTAGTCGTATTTGTAGACCAGCGGCTCTCAAATGGTACACGTATCAACTGGGGTAGGCGAGGTGAACCAAGTGGTACACGAATCTTTCCAAAATTAAAATTTTGACATGATAGTGCAGTAGATATTTTCTAATCATTGTTCTCAAGAATACAGTCAAGGAGTACTTGATAGATGATAGACAAAACAGCGCTTAAAGGGCACATCACTTCAAAAAGGTTTAGAACAACTGGTGCAGGCGTGTTGGGCCTGCTACAGAAAATTATTGAAAATTTGCTGAAGAGTGAAAGTTTGGTCTGCAGTGTTGTGCCAAAGACAAGAACTGCACTATGTATTTTCCAGTTTTGGCTGAATTATTTAGAGGCATATTTCTTCAAGGAATTGGCATACACTTTTGCAAGGAGTCTAAGGAAAGAGATGCGTCGGTAGTTAATGCATTCACACCTGTCTCCCTTCTTGTTTACAGGGATAATCAACCAATTTTGTAAATCTTTCGGTTCTCATTCAGAACACCAGGCGATTGGCCCATACCAATCAGCCAAATATATCCTTGTATCAAGGCTTTGAGCACTTCGGATGAAATTTCATCGCAGTCTCTCCAGCCTCCAATGTTTTGTAACTAGGAAGACTGATTTCAGTGACGGTATTTTCCTCATTAAAATTTACCTCCAGTGTGTCCGATTGTATGAAAGTGACTATAGGTTGAAACTATTGAAATACTCATGTGTTGAGGATGTCTTCCACATGTTGAATAAGACATCAATTTAGTCTGTGCAGAATATTAGATCTTTTTGACGAAAAGACACGGCGTATTTGCTAGAACATTTTGCTGGCTTGCCAGTAATTGGAATGTGCTCTATGTACGAAATTTTCCAAATATTCATTTTTGTTCAGGACATTATTTTCGGCCCCTATTGCTTCATCTCCACTACATTATGAAAGTTAGAAGAAAATGATGCCAAAGATAAGCAAAATGAAAACATCAGAGTGTAGAGGAAAAACTAGGTGTTTCAAAGTATTATAATTGGTAACTGTTGATAAACACAGAAGTTTGAAATCAAAAGAAGCAACCTTTCTTAAAAGCATTTTTGCAAAAATTTTTTTCTTCACGAGAAATGAAAAGTGATATTATTTCTATATTTTTTATTCAGATGAAGAAGAGGAAGAATGGACAACCATTTTCTGGGAGAAATAACAGCGAATCTTTCTTAGTTCCTTTCTTTCATCATCGAAATTCAAAGGATCCTGTATATTATGACGTCTTGCAAGCGTTTGATTCCAATTGGTCAGTTATTGGCCAATGGGCTTTAAACACCAGCATTCTCCATGGGCAACTGCATATGCTAAACGGTACGAAGGCAATCAGGCCTGCCAATCGAATAAGAGTGACTACATACCTTGACTCTCCATTCGTCTACTTTGATAACAAGAGTGAAACTGATCTAAGTAAACTGAAGGGCTATGGAATCGATTTTCTCAAAGAACTGAGCCGACTTGACGGTTTCGAATACGAATTGCACTTCGTCAAGGACAATCAATTTGGAGGAATAAACAAGACAACTGGTCAGTGGACTGGAATGATAGGGGAGGTTGAAAGGGGGGAAGCTGATATGGCTTTAGCGACGATGACTCTAACCTCGGAACGCGCTCAAGCTGTAAAATTTTTGCCAAGCTTCATGAGACTCGAATTGAAATTTTTAATATTGAGATCGTTCAACACCAGTTACACGTACAATCCGTTTTCATTTTTGAATCCTTTCGATGGATCGTTTTATGGAGCTATGCTCATTGCTGTTTTTCTTCTGGCAATTGCACTCACGACTCTTTCGGCCACCAGTCCGTACGGAACTAGAGGAAAACTTTTTTTGTCTCATCGAGCGGTAAAGGCAAAAGTCCTCAGCGCCGCTGAAGAAACAGAAAACTTTTCTCAGCTGAGTCGACGCGATAGGCAGCTGCTCCAAGAACGCGAGGAAGCCAAAACAGGAATGGGTTTCAACAATTCCTTCTACTTTGTTTGGTCGTCCTTGTTCTATCAATCGACCGAGCGTTCGCCGCAATCATTCTCGGGAAAAATCATCTCCTTAACGTGGTTCTTCGCTTCGACCGTTTTCATTTCTTATTACACAGCGAACGTCGTCACTTCCGTGTCGCTGTACGCGAAAAAGATCGACGTCGTACATTCGGCCGAGGATTTGCTGCTACAGCCCACGATAGGGTTCGGAACATTCGTTGGCAGCGCTGTTGAAACTCAGTTGAAAGAATCAAATACAAACATAGCCAGGCAAATGTATCGGACAATTAACAGTGGAAAAAGCGCTCTGCATCATATGGTGTCTAGTGTTGAAGAAGCTCTTGCGCTGGTCAACCAAGGTAAGTATGCCATAATCATTGACTCTATTGTGGTGGACTTTCTTGCTGTGGAGAGCAACTGTCGGTTCAAAGCCGTTTCTCTCGGATTCGGATCAATCGAATACGCATTGCCTGTCCAGAAGTCTTTTCCCTTTTACGAATCATTATCTCGTCACATTGCTGATTTGAAAGCAAGTGGGTTTTTTGAAACTTTGTGGCAGAAATATTACCACGATTTGGCAGCCTGCGATCACTTGGATCGCTCGGACAACCCATTGCGGTCATTGACTTACACAGACCTTGCGGGCGTTTTTTATTTGATTGCATTTGGAGTGGCCACGAGTTTCATTGTGTTGGCAATCGAATGGATTGTGGCCAGTTTTATCGATGTGGCGTCAAGCAAGCCGAACGGGCCCGGTACCCTGACGGAGGCTCTGCGTGTGAGAAAAGACAAACTACTACACGACATGCGCTGGGAGTGGTTCCCCATCGAAAAGTACATCAGAAAGTGGAAGAAGCTGCGATTGCCTACGGAAGGAGTGGCTATAGAGATATTGTTAAAGCATTTTGAAACCTTTCAACGAAGACACAGACCCAGTGGCAGGATACAACCATCGCGTTCACTTTCATCACTCGATTCAAATAACGCGTCATCCCAGGAAACGAGTTGGACAAGCAAGTCGAGATTGTCTTCTATAGTGGAAAGCAACTCTTTTGTGAAACGACGTTTGACACGATGGTCCATAAGAAGAATCGTTCATCGCAGAAAAATCCGTCCAAAACGAGTTTCATTCCCGAAATAGTATGTCGGTGACATCGCCCAAGCAAGCAGATCCGTTATGGAGAGCTCGGTTCACTTTTAGCGTCAATCTTTTGTCCATTTTGCTTTCCCCGCTGTGAATTGTTAAGAATTTGTTGAATTGGGCGATAGAGAGTTGACAACGATTGTTTGTTTGGTGGCAAGCTTGTTAATTGATGCAATGAAGGTGTTGAGCAACGAGGCCGGAGTTAATTGAAGTTTGCGTTGCTTATTTTAAGATTTGAGCGTTATCACTTCTAACACTGAATATCCTTATGGCCTTTTTGTGTGTTTTTGCTGAAATTTGTTGTGGTTTAAAGTTAAGCAGAGGATGAAGTTGGCAATGTTTCCTGACAAAAAAATTTATAAGGAAGAATGGGTACTGCGGGAGAAAGTCAATCGTGATGACACGAAGCAAAAATTTGCAACGAACCACCTTCTGCAATGGATTTGGCGATCAGGAATCTTAACAGTCCATGCGTTTTGTTTTCTCAGAAGTGATGTGTTTGAACTATAGGTGTTTGGATTTGATTTGACATATTTTGAAAACAGAGCGATGCTTGCCGTTTTCTTCTTTCCGCAATAAAGCTACAAACCTGTGTAGTTTATTGACATTTTGAAAATGATCGCCCAATCTGTAGAATTGTTTGTTCATTTTTTCTTGGCTATTCTATTATTTAAGTTGTGTTTTTACTGATTTAATGTTAATGTTTCCCTCTTGTACCCTTTTGTTTTTTTCCGTGGAAACCGGTACAATTATTTTCTTACGCCGCAGCACATTTTCTCATTTATGCACATTGAATGAATTTATTCAAATCTCAGCTTTATTTTTATAATAAGTTACTGATTCCATCTTTGGTTTGTACCTAGGCCAGTGGAGGATTAGGGATCTTGTTTCTCTAAGGCAAATTTCAAGATATTTAATACGGCGGGATCTAATGATAAAATTAAGTTCATCGCAAAACATATTCATTAGTATATCTTTTTTTCTAAAAAATGTACATACAAGGTACATATGTTTATGAATACAAATTGATTGCGTACGGCAGTTGTATGTGCAAAGTTTTGTACATGAAACTTTTGATCACGTGTCTTCATTGTAGGTTTTGACATAGAAGAAACAAAAATAACCATATGTCGCCAAACTGGATATCCAAATCTTGAAATCTCTTGAAAAAAGTGATGTATAGACTTGTGCAGAGGGGATCCAGGGGGGACGATTGGAGCTATTGTCCCCCATAAAACTTGTGAAAGTATCTTCTTTCACCATAACTTTATATAATTCGGAAAACAACATTCGCGATATAGAGCCATTTTGTCGTCCATTGTTTTGTCACAGAAGTGTTGTGAATTATACTTCATCTCTCTTACAGAAGCAAAACCGTTTTGAGACTTGACTCCCAAATATTACTGAAATCGCCCCCCCGCCTAAACTTACTGGCTGGATCCGCCCTTGGGCTTGTGTGATTGTTTTACCGATTCAGTGCGGACTGTTCATGTTCAGCATTTGGGATGCAATGCATTATATAAGTTGTGACCCTTAGTTTGAGACGCCTACCTCGCCCCCGCTTAGGGAGACCCCCCCCGCTTAGGGAGACCCTTTGTCAGTTTACACGCATTTTCATTTGACATTATTTTAACGCAAAGTCGCAGGAAATGGAACCGCAAGCGGCGTTACAGCACCATCCTTTTTTATGTCACATCTTATATGTCAAGTTTCAGATCTATTCACAACAACGTATGAACAGTATCATTGCCAGCTTTTTCATGCATGCTCTTCAAATTTGCAGTTACAGCAATCATGTCACAGCCTCAGCGACATAACTTGGCCCACGTGTCCTGAGCTTATTGAAAAAAACAAAATTTCGCATTTCTAACAAACTGGTCTTCATCAAAAAGGTCTTAACACGGTTGACTGGTCACGATGACGTCCACAAGTTGGAAGTTGGCACCCACTCATCGCCCCTGCATTATAATGGTCTCTGCAGATAAAGAATCAAAAATGCCAGTTACATCTTTCACGGGTGAGTGTATTCGGAAGCGAATCAGAAAAATGATGGTTGCTTGTAACGTTAAATTACAGGTCTGCAACAAGTTGAGCTGGTATATGCACTGGATGAGTATATCCAAAATTCTTTCTTGTTTATTTAAAACACGCTCATCACCGTTTCAACTGTGGCGTAGTAAATCCAGTGTTTCAAGATTTTAGTGAAACACTCGTCCTTTTACGATTCTTTTATCAGAGCTTTTACTAGAATTTCGACGGAGATAAAACGTTTTTGATGCAGGCAGCTATGAGCCTGCTGAATTTTTTTCATTATGCTGATATATCTGTTCTAACATCCCATTGATGAGGATGGACTCTCTTTTGCTGAAACTGTCAGACGAAAATCGTACAGCGCAAGAACCTATTGAGAGCAATAAAGATGATTCAGGTTTTTTGGTTTTTAGTGGTGTTGTATATTCAGGGTTTAAAACGTATTGCTGTTCAAGCCTGTTAGTGTGTTCATGATGCAGCATAATGTATGAAAAAAGGGTTGATCTCTCGACATGGCTGTACACCTTGTGCGCTATTCTAAAACTTGTCTCAGATTATTATTTTGAAACTGCACCATAAAAAACGGTCGAAATTGATTTGTAATGATAGAAAGCCAATGCAAGTGTTAATTATAACTGATTTTTGTTGACCTATCAGCAGAGAAACCTCAAAACCTCCACGAAACAAGGTTCCTTTGTCAAAACTTAGGTGACCTGACCTTTAGCCTGGTTTCGAACTCACTTCGTTAAACGTAAAAAATGGCTGAAGCAGTGCTTCTCAATCTTTCATGGTTTGTGGCCCCCTTCCAAAGACTTTTCACACTTGTGGCCCCCTACTCATCAATAGGGCTTTGCAATATCACGGCAGAAATATTTAGTAAACGCCACTGCTCGTGGCCCTCCGTGGCCCCCAAGGGGGATCGAGGGCTCCGGTTGAGAAACCATGATCTAAAGTTTTTGCAGTCGAAATATAATTCTATGGAACTTGGCGTTCCGTTTAGACTGCTTTGATAATTCACTGGTCAACACACATTTTGATGCTAAAGAACGTTTTAACGCGTTTAGGGTATTTTGATGTCGCTAAGTCAGAAAATGTCATTGGTGTTTCCGAATTAATTCAAGTTAGTGAGATATTCCATATTTGTGTTCAAAAAAGTATTAGAAATACGCAACTTTTGATATTGGTAAAGTCTTTATGCTACAAGTTTTATGAAGTTCTATCTATCTTTTCAACATTTTCGTGGGTAGGTACTACTGTGGTCGTTGTTACCTGTTCATTCCAAGGAAAACGCTACATGGGTCAATAAATATTTTGCAGAAAATCCATTTACCTCTTTTCATTTAGATATGTATGGATTGCCAAGATGAACTGCAGATCTCAATATACATGTATATATACCTACACGTTCCCTCACACCCGCAATCATGGGCGTCGAAAGGAATATTTTGAAAGGGGGTCCAATCGTAGATATTTCCACGAGTGGTCAAAAGATAATGTTTCCAGAGGGGGGGGGCAACAGTAGTGGTATTCCAATTTACCAACTTGGCAATTAAGTGAATAATATTTTTCAGACGGCAAGTAAGTAACACCTTGTAAGAAAGGTTTTCGAGCGATATTTCCGGTAAGCCCCAAAATAGTACGTTTACATTTGAGATTTATGAGAAAAAGCAATTTTGTGGTTTCCTGGAAGCGATTTTGGCAAATTCCGGTCATCTCTAAGAAATGGGCTTCACACTTGCTTGTTAACTGTTTCGAAACGTTGACTTGGACTCCTTGCAAGGACCACAAATTCCATAAAAATCACTCATCGTTGTTTTGTGGGGGAACAATTTTTGGGTAAAAAATGCATTTTTCGGAACATGGAAACAGCGATTTTTCTTTTTTACGCCAAAACTTTTGCAAATACCGTTTTTGGAGTGCAGTGTGTGAAAGAACGCGTAAACTCCTACAAAAACAAAAAAGAGTCAAAACGTTTGATACAACTTTGTTAAATTTTTGTCAAAATTTTGTCAATAACGTAGAATGTAAATTGCCAAAACATTTTTTCAACTTATTATTTTTACTTGAACATTGGCAGGATGTTGTAAGACGTGAATGTCAACATTTTCTGCAGACTGCAAAGAATCGAACGCAACGAAACCGTCACGCGAAAGGGTGTGAGGTATAAACGTCCCTTATGCTGTCATTATTGAAATACGTATTAAGAAATAAAAAGCTACAATCATCGAATTAAGTAACAATTCAATAGGTTTTGTCCTGGCCTTCTTCATAAGAAAGTCGTCTAGGATTTCATTAAAATCTGTTTGCCTACTTTTGGCACTTTTAATGGACTGAATGTTAAGAGTGGACAGTCTATCCTGGAACATCGTGACCCTTTAATTTATTTTTATTCCTTTTGAATGTTGAAAAAAAACTGCCTGATCCACGTCAGCGCCACAACCAGTAAGGTCAGGGCCACAATCAGCTGACAGGTGCATATCAACTACGATCAACCACAAGTGTCTCGCCTGATCCACACACGTAACAATCGACACGATAACCAAACGTAGCCAACGTGCTTTGTGTATGACAACTAGGGCCATTTAAAGTCATAAAAGTTATATTTTTCTGTCCTTCTGGAAGCTATAAAACGAATTTTAAATTGCACCCCTACGAAGTTTATAACAAAAGTTGTAAAGTCAAAAAAGTCATATTTTCCATGTTAGGTCACAAAGTCATATTTACATATTTTCAACCTAATTCAAAAAGGAGACCATTGGTACAATCTCAAAATAACGGGTGAAACTACTATATCGCTAGGTCTAAGCTGCATCCCGCAAACTGAACCCACTTGGGCACCCTGGCAAAGAGGCAGGCGAGCCAAGTTATTTGGATAAAAAGCAATGCACTGCCTAAAATGCATGTGCTTGCTGTCCCAAAGAAATAAACCATGTCCATGCATGCTTTCAGTTTGCTCCATTTTGTGAGTCGTTTATTTTAGTGGGGCTTCAANAAACCATAGGGCAACCATATTTTATGCCTATCTTCGCTGGTAATGCTTCTTTTTACAGTAGTTTTATGTTTTAGATCAGTCATTTTCATTTGGTCATATGAAGTTAAATTTTCTGAAAAATAAAGTCATATTATCTACTTTTTTAGGTCATAAAAATAGCCCAAATGACGACATTATAGCCAGCATGCGGCTTGACCAACGGTTATATTGAAAAAGAAACACTTTGGTCGATCCTGGCGTTATTAACACGAAACCTGATTAAGTAAATAAAACTAAATTTCAAAAATAATAATTAGACATAAATTGTTGACGAATATTAATCGAACTGATGATATCCCGGCAATTGACTCCATGCGCACCACAGTTTGCTGGAGGCCCCCTTGGATCTTGAGACCCTAAGCATCAAGATACATAGCCTATTGTTAATGCCGGCCCTGTTCACAGCAAATTCATGTTAACCTTCTGCCACAGACAAATTATTTGATAATATCTGCAAGGACATACCTGATATATCTTTTAACAACATTTCAACGCTTACCTGTGTTCGATTTTTAATCTTGACAAAAACTGCAATCTTGCGAAGCAAAAGCTCCTGTTTGCATCAACGACAACATTACAAACTGAGTATTCTAAACTCGCGCAGCCACTTTACCATGAACAAATCATGAAATACTGCAAAAGATATATACACCATCGCATTTATATCGAGACAAACGTTCTTCTTTTCAGATGGTGGGATGTTTTTCAAAGGTCAGGGCAGGGGTGGACAAATAGCGGCCCGCGGGCCAAATGTGGCCAAAAACAACGTTTTCAGTGGCCCGCAGAAACACTCAGGAAAATCTTCAAATCTGAAATTTCCTCCAACTTCTCATAGAAAATGCTTGTTCTGAGGCTATAAATCGAGACTTGCTTCCACTCGCATAAGGTACGGTCCTTCTCTAAAAGCGGCCTTCTCAAATTGGCCCCAAGCAAAAATAATTGCCCACCCCTGGGTTAGGGTTTCACTACAATAAGACAAACACAAACTTAATGAAACATGTTGCGCGAATTGATAAAGTAATGGGAACATCTCAAAATGGAACAAAAGAGAGGTTGTAGGAACGTTATTGTAATCGGCAGTTTTGATCAACACTTGCTAAACTTTCTTATCTTCATTTCAGGACTAATAACAAAAGATGAGCGAGGTGCACACTTCCTTGAATAAAAATGCAACTCCGACTAATTCATTACGTAAAAGAAAATGCCGCCAACATGAAACAAAGGTGTTAATCTATCTAATCACAGCATTCCCGCAAGCACGCAACTTGTGTTGAGTGTTTGACAGAACTTCAGAATACACTTCATTATGGAAAAAATGTTCTTGTTCGCATTAGTTTGTTCTCATTCGTATAAGAAAAGTACCGTTGGAATAAAAGTTTGAAGATCTCCCCTGTTGTGATTAAAATACTCATCTGAAACAAATTAAGCAGCATAAAGCACATAACAACTTTAAATCCGCTAGCTTTTGTAACACTTGCTGTGAGATTTCTAAAATGCTGTATTTTCAAATCGGTTAAACACCCAGCTTGAAACATAATATGTAAAAAGTGCATTTGAGAAAAGCTTGTTTGAAATTTGTGTCTATTACTGAAAACGTGCTGAAAAAATTTTCCAAAAGTTCTGTTGTTGTACCGTTTGAAATATTTACTGGAATATCATTCTGAAAAATCGTTGAAATATCGTGCGAAATATCATTCTGAAGGCAGCATTTGTTTCAGTCCACAATATAACTCACCATCTAAACTAGTGATCGTACACTGTGCGTCATAAATTTCATGCTTATACAGCAAATAAACTAGGCGTTTTGCGACAGCATGAAGATTTTGTAAAATATAATTATGTTTGGTTGAAAATATCACTAAACAAAACGCAAATTTCTGGCACAGTTCTAATCAAAAAGCAAGTTTTACCGAGTAAGATGCAGTGCCGGGGATGGGTGTTGTGTATAATGGTCGTACGCGGGGTATCACATAAATGCATACTGTAGTTTTGACGTTAGTTTGTTTAACTTCTAAATTGTGTTAGAAATTTGCAAACTGCTAAATCTGTAAAGCCAATACCCGAATTCATTTTATTTTGCAAAGCTTGGCAGAGTGCTGGGCTGGTTTGAGACTACATTTGCAGCAGAATGACCAGGAGGTGTTGCAGGCGCATCGTTTTTTGTGTAGACTACCAGTACTTGCTTGTGTGGTTGTAAAAAGTCGCATGGTAAAATACCGTGATCGCCAAAACTCGTAAATTCCAGGTGTCCTTTGAAAGTAGAGTGCAACATTGTGCACAATATTCCGTTACTGAAGGCATCTTGTGGCAGACAGGCGGCTCGTCTTGCCATGAAAACGAAATCTAGAATCCGGCTTGTGGAAGATGACTTGATATGCGCATCATCACGTATTGAGCTTCAAATATCTGTGCTTTCTAACAGGACCGCAACCAAATGATAGTTTCGGGAAAGGGGAGCAAAACAATTGTAAGTTCGTGTTGTGCCTAACAACTAATTGTGTTTTTGAAAATTTTGGAGGGGGGAATTTTCCGATTTCCCCCTGGTTGCAGTCCTGCTTAATAACAAAAAACAGGCTCGGCCTTCGCACTGATTGTAGCGAAAAGTTGTTCTACCATGTGAAACAGGTGTCGCAATGGATAAGTTGTACAGTCGGTGGGCCGCGGACCTGTGCTTGTCAATTAATTGGGCTACATGTGTGGAAAGGTTGAGAACGCCGAGTTTACTCATTCCAGGGAAGCAAACAAAAAGTTAAATGATGGCGGCATACCTACTTTACAGATGTAAATTTTTATGTATGTTGATATTTCGTTTAGTAGGCTATCCCCGTCTTTAACTAAAAAAGTTCAGACGCTGCATATAGCTGGCTTGGCCAGTGTTTTTTTTAAGGTGTTTTGAGGGACCAAAACGGTCTCTCAAATTCCTCCAACGGTCTCTCAAAATATAGTGACCTGAGATCACATCAATGGA
>JGI24158J21664_10011924_pt1 | contig 11538 bp, 9 predicted proteins | sample Ectturendosymbi3_FD_21664 | JGI IMG/M metagenome (IMG submission 21664)
ATATATACATATATATATATATATTTTTTTTTTAAAATTTACTTTGGAATTCAAATTAAACTAAGTGCATTCATGAGAAACGCCTAAACTAATTGTCCCCAACGAAAATGGATGCTTGTAGCTATAGACCCTTGGAGCTCCTTTCGAATATTTTTCAACTTTTAAATTGGAAACCCCATGCCGTTAACTGCGTATTCGCTAGTATATTAAAATGTGCTGAAACAGAAGGGAGTCAGTGTAACTTAAACATTTCTTAATTTACGTTTCCCTTGCAGTTTGGCATTACCACGTTTTCACCAACCATTATTGTGTCGTTTTGGTTAAATTTGGACGGGGTCCAACCTAAAAGAAATGTGAAATATGCTGTTTTGTGACAAATTTTTCTACAAGGCTCGCGGTGAAATACCGTTTGTCTACAATGATGTAGACTCTACATCTTGTACTTGGGCGCAATATCTCTGCTTGACGGTGTCGTTTCAGATAATACCATGTTATCGTTCAAACGTTGTGGGTCCAGATATATGTGAGTTGTTATTCACAAGAACCGGAATTCATATCTTCGAAGCGATAGTTTCTACCTATTCCCTTCGTACAGGATAACATGGTGCTTAATTACTTTTTCCAACCAGATAAACGTATTCAAATTTATTATAGGTCGTCGCGTAAATGATGAGACCTCCAGACTGTATATGGCACTGTGCTGGCCTAAGGGTTCGCAAACGAAAATCATCTCGTCTTCCTTCAACGGCGACATCCTTTTCTGGAATATCTCTGAAACTGATGGTCAACAGTGGCAGGTTTGCATGTGAAGGTTTTTGTTATAGAAGGTGCCTAAAAAAATGTTTTCAAGATCCTAAACATCACAAGCTTTGGCTTTTGTTTTTTTCAAGGTCCTGTCAAGCGATATGCCAGATGCAAGCCATAATAGAATAGTCTTTAACCTGTGTCCTGGTGCTGATCCACAGTCCACTATTATATCCACATCCATGGATCGATATATCAAATGCTGGTCTTTGAAATCACCATCGTCACCTCCGATGTGGTCTTTGCCAACGCTCGGCGGATACGTTTACGCAGTTTCAAGTAATCACATTGTATTTTGTTGTAGTGCGGATTTGCTTTATCCAGTATTTTGGTTCGCCTTGGTGCCGGTTATTTTGGTGCACAAAAAACTCAGTACGGGACAGCTTCAAAATAGAACTTACTATCAAGACAGTTGGACTCAAACAACTTAATTTGCACCTTCCCAATCGTTAAGTATAATTTTTAGTGAGAAAAAGACGAGCATTATTTCCCAAAACCGACGATTATGCTTAAAACGATGTTAAAACAACGGTTTCTTAAGCGAAAACCTGATAACCGGTCGATCTTTGCCTTGCCCCCCTATTACGTGAGATAAATAGTTGCGAGCATGAGACATCGATTGCAAGCCGTGTCTATATACACAGGAACTAAGCTTGATCTAGTCGAAATTTTTGGATGAAGAAAAGATATAGCTGCCGCGAAACCTTAATCTTTATAGTTGCACGCCATACATCCACCACAAATTTTTTGCCAACTGTTATGTTTTATGTAAGAATCTTCGCTTTTTTGTAGTTTCACCTGCAGATCCAAGCATTGTTGCGCTTGGAGTTGGTGACGGTATCATTCGGATTTGGAAGGTTAAAAATCCTCGAAATCCGTACGACCTCACCCTGCTCTGGCAAGGCGTGAAAGAGAAGGTATGTTTGAGATATTTATGATTCCTGTGCCTGGTTTCCTTCGCCCACAGCGCGCGAGATAAAAGAAATACATTTTTGCATCCTACCTGCCCTGCACGTTTCTAAAAAAAATCAACATCTGCTTTCGCTCAACAATTCGCACTCTAGTTTCCAACACGCGTTAACGCAAACAAATCGGTTCGTTCACTCAGGTCTGACTTTTTGAATGTCAAGATCCACAACTTGTTTCNATTTCCACGAAATGTAACTATTATCATAGATTCAAAGCATTCTCNTGAGCTTTTATTCAAATATCACACGAACTCATTTACCTTAATGTTTGCACTGTTGTGCAGTCGCGTAATTGCGTAGCCTTTTTAGTGAAAGTAGCTTTTGTGTGAAAAATTGCCTAGCCTTTTTATGAAAGAAAATCTAACTTTACGTTCGGTAAAAACATAATGACCAATCCCAATATTCAAGATGCAGAAAACATCACCAGGGGCGAGGGTTCTATTACCTCAACCCCGCGCATCCTCTATTACAAGAAACTTCATGCCTTCAACAGCTCTCCTGTTCTTTGTTCTACTATGGTCGTTCCTTTTTGCGTGTGGCGCTACGACCAGTTCAAAGCAAGTTGCGAGAAAAAAAATTTAACAAAGCCCTTCGGTTTTTTCGCACTAATAAAAGCAAGGAAAGTTATCGTACTGCAGTCGTTTGTGTGAAAAAATTCTTGTTTGTTAATTTAATTGATAAATATTCCTTGTGTTTTGCTCGAGGTATACATGCTGGTACTCCCCAAATACAATCGTATTTCCAGCCAAATTTTATGAAAAATCACGTTGCAAACAGCGTTCTTGCTACGTTGGACGAAACGTCTTACACTGCTACCTTACCAAGTGGCGAAGACCCTTCAACCTCAGGAATTAGTTGCATCGCTGTTTTTCTTATGTTTTTAAAAACTGACGTTGCGGTCTATTCGAAAAAATCTTAATCGCGTGTATAATGGAGCAAGATTTTTCCATGCTTTATGTGGAATTCATGATCCCATTCGTTTTGTGGGCATTTTTTTTCTAATTTTTGTGCTTTTTTCTCATGAACGTATACTACTGTCTATCGAAAGGAATCCTTTAACAGCTAAGAATCAGATACTAAGATCTTACGGGTATATTTCCCCTTCGGCGTAAGCATCACCAGCTCTTATTCAAATAGAATGAACGTGTATTATTGATATTTTGGTTTGCTGCGTAACAGCGATGCTAATTTCAATGGTATCTTTGTTTTCAGGTGATGTCGTTGGCTTGGCATCCGTTCCAGGAAGGCGTTCTGGCGTTTGGGACGGAGGATGGCAAAGTAGGTTTCTGGCATTTTGTGCGCAGCAACCTTTGTGTAGAGCATTGTGGCGTCACATTAGTCTTTGTACTGGTTACTGTTTTGTTGACATTAGTTCGACTGCTATCAACGCCAACCTTCCTTGATGGAAATGTCGTTCGAAGAGAAACCATTGATCGCGCCCCGTCGTGATTCAGCTTTTTTATATTGTAATTGGTGAAATTTACTCAATACCGGCAAAGCGTTTCCAAGCTCCTTTGGTCAGACACGCCATGGTGAAAGTACATGTGTAGACGTCTTTGGCATACTCCAATGATATCTCGAAAATTTGCTGGAGAGTGAAAATTTGGTCTGCAGTGCGACGGCCGGGACGAAAACCGCACTGGATATCATCCAAGTTTGGTTCAATTATTTTGCGGCATCGTTTTTCAAGGCACTTGGCATAATGATTGAAATATCGTTCATTTGTAATAAAGGAACATTGATCGCTGGACTTTTTTCGCCTAATTCTGTATTACCTGCGGACGAAGATTCCGTTATAAAGTATAATCAAATCATAACGTTCAGCAAGCAAAAAACATCCATAGTTCTGTTGTCCAGCCGTTCAGTGTCAGCGATTGATGCGCAGCGATTAGGTTTGTTTTTGTTCACACTTTTTACACTTCAAAGCACTTTCGCCTCAACAAGGAACTCATTTGCATGGACGCCGATCATTTACGAGCCCATTGAGAAAATCGAAGGAATGTTGATTAAAGGCTTGTTTTCCCATATCATCAGAAGCTTTACAATGGTATCAGAATTTCCTGTGACTGAACTGAAAGACAGCATGTTTGAAATCCAAGCCTCGAGCAATTTTCGGTAAAAATTCCCTATCAAAACACATTGAGCAGTCGTGAAACTATGCAACTTACACGAGGCAAAACCACTATGGCTTTTATTTGCCTGCGTCACCGATTTAGTTGCGAAGTTAGTATATCTGTTAAGTGGGTTAGTTTAAGCCAGGGGCAGGGGTGCAAAACTTTTTCGGTATTGCTGGTCGAATTACGGCCGGCGGTGAGCTCAAGACATTTTAATTTTTTTGCATTGCTTCTGTTTCTACAACTGAGCCTAGCCTGTTTCCAAACGCCCGCTTGGCCGTCTTTCTGCTGAGTATCTGCATATACTGTAGAAGACAAAGAGTTTTTATTAATGCACGGCTTCCGTAACTTAATTTTGAAATAACATGTGTGCGGCCGCATAAATCTTTATCAAAGGCCGCAGGCTGTGCACNCTTGACTTACGTCATTCGAAGGCAGACCCGGAAAAGAAATGCAATATTAACTTAATAAAGAAAGANCGGAGGAGCAAAGCAACAGCATCGAACACCACGTTACGCGAAGTAAACTGCCACAACCACTGGACGACATCATCAAAAGGCAAGCCTTCTCAGGAATGTAATCGGCATCCCGGAGGACAATCACGCGTCGAGAGAGTAGAACGCCTATCGTAACTCTCATCTACCACAATCCTCTCGGGCGATTTTTGTTTTGCAAAAGTTAAAATGAAGTACAAACAAAATGTTTCGTATTTTACAAAGTCTACGGATGCACAGGTTACAGAAACTTTAGTGTTACTGTTAAATGTTACCGGCATAACGCTGCGGTTTTTGTGTCACGCGAGAAAAACGACGAAGTGACAAGGCGTACTCTGGCGTACTATTACCCATCGGGAGAGCAGCACCCCCATTGTAACTTTCAACCACTACAATTCGTTTTTTTAATACCTTTTCGCCATTTCATAGCCTCCAGCTGTGTAATTGTACTTGCCGTGAAGTTTTCTAAACTCCTTGATTCTTTTCTAGTGAACTTGACGTTTTTGCTGTGATTTTCAGGTGCGGTTGTCGGCTTGCGGGATATCGCGCTATGGAGACATTTTGCTTTTCGTAGACATATTTTCCTTCCGCCTCGCCAAGTGTTGCCTGCTGTTCGACACCAACGACATGGGCCATTGATTATTATTACCTTTTTTTCAGGTTGGCGTTTACGATACTTTGACGCAACGTCAACCTGCGATTTCGCAAACCTATCACATGAAACCCGTCTACGCAATGTCTTGGGGACCGCGATGTTATTCCGACAATTTCGATGCGAAGCCGTTAAACGATGAACTGTGTTTGTTTTCTTGCGGCGGAGAAGGCGTAATATTAATGCATTCCGTGTCGGTAGGTTTTCCGTTTTTGACATTAGTTAGCATTTATTCGTGTTTTACTGTTGTTAAGCTCGAGGCCTTGACCTACGTCTTCCATGATATTTTCCGCAAAAGAATAGTGTGTTGAAAATGATGGGCTACAGTTACTGTTTTTTGTGTTCATACTGCAGAAGTCAAGCAGAAAATGCTGACTGTGAATTACTAATACTGCACCTGTAGATTCATTCGGGTTCCAGTAATTTTATGTAATAGTTTCTTTTAAATCTTGGTCAAAAATAGACTGCGAGATGCTTCGTATAAGATTATATGATTGCCTATTACAGCCAAGCTGCTTTATTGCAGTTTTCAGATCATCTCTAGATATCAGTAACAGAAAGTTTTGCAACTTCAAAAACCTTGGGTTCCGAAGTTGTTGTTGAAGATTGATAACCTGTCTTAACACCACTCCGTGTATCAATCTCACTGCAGACGTTGCAATATATTGCAAATGATCACCAGAACTACCGGCATTCTCGAAAAAAAATGCAATAAATAAAAACTGGAAACCTGGCCCATGTGGAAAACTTGCTTAATGTATGGCTGTAAAGCTGTGTTTCATGGGTGTTTGATTCGAACTGGTGCGGTAAATTCCTTAAACCAAACGTTTGCATGGCTTCTGACTGGAGCTTTTAGGCTACGGAACGCTTTTGTGGATAAAACAGTTCTTATTTATCGTTGTCTCGATTGGATTTGAAATCAGGTTTTGCATACTACACTGCGTAAAGCATACCTTACTATGTCTTTGATATGCAGATCTACAAAATAACAAATCTGGTTGTTGTATTTGAAAAATACAATTAGGGCTCTAAAAATATATCAACCATTTCCTTAAACGTTTATTGATACAGGCTCGTTCTGCTTTCTTGCTCAGTTCCTGCCACAAATAAAAACCAATTTTTGGTCATCGACATGGGTGTATAGCCTGCTTTGATGTTACTGTTTTGTTCGCTGTCCTGGTATAGTTTTGATGCCGAAATTGTTCAACAAAATTAGGAGGTTCTTGGCCAAACATGCTGTCATGCCTGTTCTGGTTTAGAATGCATCATGCTCCTGTTTCGTAATCTTTGCTTCCTCGCTATGACTCACAGTTCGAATGTAGTCGAGTGTTTCATGCTGTAACAATGCTAGGAAGGGCTGGAGGCGAAAATTTGGAAAAAATATTGATCGTATAACATTGTATGCCTAGAACTTTCAAGCAGAGGTGAATGCTTGTTGTGGATTTGCAAGTCGAGTCCAAACAACAAGGCCTCCGACTTGAGTTTGAGCCCATTGCAATTATCTTCGAGTTAAGGCAAGCCTAGTACAAGTTGATCCATCGATTGTCGCGAAGCAACGTCAGTCACACGCTGTGACTGCGCAGAATGTTTCCGTCCGTTTTGATTAAAGTTATGTCGAGAATCATGTGAAAGCTCACCACTTGCCATCTTTACAATCTGCGTCTCGAATCGAGTCATTAATTACAAAAAATCTCCATTATTTGCAAGAGGTCACTCAAGGCTGATCCATTTTACTGACTTGAGTGTAACATCTTTCGATCCAGACAAGTGATTATTGATAAATTCAATGCACGACGCTTCAACTTCAATAACCCGTTGAGTCATGGCCTCAAAATGAACGACTTACTTTTCCATGGCACATTTAATTACCGCACCATTGTGGTGTTTACATATCAGAAAATGGATGATGAAGCGTTGAACATGAACTCAGTGATCGATAAAACGAACGAAGGCCGGGGACACAAGCAGGGCCGACATAGTGATGTCCAGTGGAAAGCAAACCTGCAGTTGGTAGCAACTGGAAATGACAACGGGTAAGACTGGTTCTAACAAAGTCTTATTAAGGAAGATCGCTGAACCCAGTGGTTGCAATACAAGTATTTTGGAATTCTCTCTTTGCCCTCTATTGTATGGAGCTGGTTAAGTTAGCAGTGAGATCCTGATTGTGGCGAAAATCATGGATGAGGTGGTGTTGCGTCATTTGGATGATTTTGATGGAAGGCACCCCACACTGACAGACTCGCCATAATGTGGATTCTGACTCTTTGACTTGTTTCACAAATGAATTACATAAGTTTGGAGAAGTCAGGATGTTTTGATAAATTGCAGTAGTCAAAAACAGTCGATAACGTACAATCGCTAGGCCAGCTATGTCCAACCTGCGGGCCGCATGCGGCCTAGTTTAGATTTTAGCTGCAGTGAAAGTATCCTATATACTGACAACCAGTTCTTATTTTGATAATCTTGAGCTTGACATGTTTGATGTAGGCAGTCCTCAGCAGTCTTCAGTGCCACTTTAACACGTCTGTTACCATCGCAGTTGGATTCGTACCGCATTCAGTACATTAGCTTGAGCTAAATTTAGTTTGCTAAGATCAAAGTAAGCCATTCAATGTGTGGTTCTCACTAATATGTCACTAATTATGCGGTCCTGGTTAAGATAGTGACATAATTTTTGGCTCAGTAAGCCATTTGGGTTGGACATACCTGATCTAGGCAAATCTGACCAAGTTCGCGAATTCCTTTTTATCAGTTAATGTGTTGGTTTAATTGTTTTCGGTCAGAGGCTTCAGTCACACCATGAAGGTGCCTTCTAGCGTTACCCATGGTAGTGGATTCGAAAATACTGTTAAACTTTGATTTTATGTTGCAAATTAGAACTTTATCTGTCTTTAGAAGTAGCGGATTCTTGTTAGTCGGAATACCCTGTGGAAGATCAAACTTCTTGATGCAAGGTGTATAGTTTTTGATATTTTTTGCCCCTGTAGACTGTCTTTTATTCATGCAGATTGTGCGATTTTGTGGCTGTAGTTGAATTTTTGACGTAATTTTAACTTAGGATAAGCGATTTTAGGTGGCTTCTATTTCGCCAGCTTCTCTTCGGGGTTGAAATTTTCTGTTCGATGTGGCAGGTTTCTTACCAAGGTTGTCATTTGTGTGATGGTTATTATGAACTTGTCAGTATTTGTGGTTGCTGTACTCGATGCAGCCTACGCACACAGTTGCTTTCTCGTATGCCCATTGCTGTTCTATTTCAGGTCATTCGATATTTATCAAGCACCGCATCTTTTGCACGTCATCACAGTTAAAGTTCACAACAAAATCATAAACTGCCTTTCATGGTGTCCGGTATCCGAACAGCATGGTATGGTGGTGTGCAGTTATGAAGCTTGTACGCGGTTAGGGAAGCATTGAGCATTCTCGTTTATTATGAAGTAATGTGCTGGTGTTTATTTCAAAGTATTTCAGCCTGATTTTTAAGCAAGAGAGGTGGCGTCAAGAAACTAAAAAACAAGTTGTTCGTCTTTAAGTCACAGTAATTTTCATCGTAGAAATTAATATTTAAACAGCGTTCCAAAGCAGCTGTCTTATTAATTCAGTTTGCTTGTGCTGGATGCCCAAAACAGGGGTGGCCAAATTTATTGACCCGAGGGCCGAATTCGCGACTGCCTGACAACTGGAGGGCCGGATACAGTGCGATTTACGTAATCTATGCAAAGTGGGTTGTTAAAATGTATTGTAGTACGGTAATAATAATAAATCCACCATATTGTTTATATTTTTATTTAATACAGGCGGCGGCCAATGCTGTTGCACTACTGTCCACAGTCGGAAACGTGGTGCTTGAAAAAATGTGCAAGGTATTTGGCGGGCCCGATTAAACTGGTCGGGCAGTAGTTTGACCACCCCTGCCCTGAAAGCAGCCTAAAGCTTCTGTGCAGCTAAGCACATAAAAGTCAATGCTTGGGTTGGTANAGGTGTGATGACCTAAATTTTGTGTTATGTTNTAAATNCTGCGATTATCAACTTGGTTGTTGCTTTCTCCAANTGGCCGCACGTAAACTATGAAAAGTGTTCCGAAAAAATTGTTATTGCAAACCTCNACNTGATACACTCTTGATGTCTGTCAATAAATTGTGTAATGGATTCTTCATAGTGCGCTGTTCAATACCGAAAGCGGTAAAAACGAATTTTAACTTTTTGAACTCTGAGACGTTCGTACTGAAGTTTTTGTAGCTGTAGACTGAATAGAAATGTGCCAGTGACAGTGTTGTATAAGTATTTCATGTGATTACTTTTTCACTTGGTTTTGCGGGCATGAAATTACCAAAACAAAATTATATTAATCTTTCGTTGCAGCAACAACAAAGGTATCGCGTTTTTCTCTGTTATAGGCCAAGTTGGTCGTCAAACAATTATAAAAATCTGCATTGCTTCTGCGAAAGGTTTTTAAATGCACCAGTTGGGTTTTTTGTTGCTGCAGGTTTTTGTGGTTTATAATGCTGCGTTAATGTCCAGTAATTTGCAGATTCATTTTACTGGATTGCATCTGGCTCAAACGGGTCAACTGTGTGCATAAGCGACGTGAAATCAGCTGTGCAGAAACATTGCCGCCGATTGGAAGAAACCAACAAGTCAGGAGATGGTAATGCTGTTTGAAACCATTTTGTGAACACATCTTGACGTGGTGTTCGTCATTAGTTGGAAGTAGAAATATCCATTCTACCATTCAGTTTCATTTTGTTTTCGTACTCAAGGTTTAAATTGTAAGAAAACGTATATGATGTGCACATATCTCACAAAGCTCGTCTTGTGTTCACAAGACAAAGGATCGAAAATGTATGCACCTGAGACGTGGCATGGCAGTTCAAGCTGATTCTTGGCGATTTAAAGTTCTATGTCGATCAATTTTGGTAAACTGCTGTTTTGTCACACAACGAGTTCTGCCTCGTTGTTTCGAATTTCTGTATAAATGGTGGATTGTCGAAAACAAACATGTCCAACTGAATAGAATGTCACGATGGATTGTGAAACCATTTATCGAACGTTTTCTTCCTGCATATTTTTTAATTGTTTGATTTTTTTGTTTTAATTGCTTTAATTTTATTTCAATGTAATTTATTTTTAATTTTAATTGTTTGCATTGTACCATTTGAAAAAGCAAATAGAATAATAACAGTCGATACCATACGCTTGTTGTTTCGTTTGTTTTTGAGAAACTGATGTCAGTAATAAGTGGTGTTGTCAGCTTTTTGCCAGCTTTTAATAGACCTGTTTTACTGCTTTTTTGTGCCAGACGTATTCGATATTCATAAAAATGCATACACTTTAAAAATCACGTTTAAAAATTCAAATGTGGAGTCAGTGACTTGAATCGGCCTTGAGTTTATGTGTAAAAATGTAAATCGTAACTTTTTAAGGCCCTTCCTTGCCGCAAGTTATCACCGAACCAGTTCGAACATTCGCCGGCCACACTGGCAGAATTACCGGCCTGTCGTGGAATCCTAGCGATCCGATTCAACTCGTATCTGCGTCGTACGATGGGACTGCTCAGGTTATGCCAATGCTTCAGAGTCTGCTCCTTTATTCCTAATGGCTGGCTACGCACACTTGGTAGAAATTGGGTGCAAATACCAGTGGTTGTGGAGTCAATTTAAAGCTTACAAAGTGCAAAGAGTTTTTTTGTGCGAGCATTTCACATCAGGCTCTTGGTGCTTTTAACCGCAGTCAGGAATCTTCAGAGTTAAAATTTTTTTCAACAATTTCTGTGAAACCCTTTATGGCATGGGCCTCACAAGCAACGAAGTGAGCAGAGTGTGACAGGAATTAGTGTAACTTGCAAAACTTGCAGTCTTGCAGCTACAATTTTTTCCGTCCTTTGCAATCTCATGCGTATCGTCCACGGCCTTGTCGTCCGTGCAGGTATGGAATGTGGCGGACGAAGCTCCAGTTGCAAATTACAGAGGGCACGATGGCAGATTGCTGTGCGTTTGCTGGAGTCACGTGCTTGGCGAGGACGCACGCAGTGGGGTCATCTACTCTGGTGGCGACGATTACTCTGTGCATGTTTGGAAGGCAGAGAAACAAGACCGCAAAACGCCACCCAGAGGTTTCTAATATGTTTGATTGGAGAGGAGCTTGTTGTTTACTGTTATCGTTTTTTGTTCGAAACACGAAGATGGTTTCTATGTTGACACCGACCAAAGGTTTCACTTTGCTTGGCTTAACAAAATTATTAAAGTCAACCCAACTTCCAATTTTTCTGTTCAAAAGAGAGGGGATGTTAATTATCTGATTCAGTACATTGATTACCCATTTATACTAAAATTTTAGAATAACTCCAAACAGAGCAAAATAACTTTTTGTTTCATTCTATGGTGAGCTTTTCTGTCGATAGTAGCAGAAGCGGCTAGATCAGTGGTTCTTAACCTTTTTTTACATATCTTACCCTTTTTGTCAAACAAGGTTACCAGATGTATCCCCAGTACACTCAATGGTGGTACATA
>JGI24158J21664_10011926_pt1 | contig 11536 bp, 10 predicted proteins | sample Ectturendosymbi3_FD_21664 | JGI IMG/M metagenome (IMG submission 21664)
AATAAATACTACGGCCAAAGCAAACGATACAACTGACATCTTGCAAACGTTTCGATAACAACTGTTATCATCTTCTGTGCATAGCAATAGCGTGACGTCATTGATCCATAGAAATCGGTGATGTTAAAAAAAGACGAGGCCAGAAAGAGTGACGCCAGGACCTCTACAACACAAACTTCAATGAACAGTGCTGGAAAACCCAATTAATCAAAGAATTACAACACTCAATACCGTCTATCTGGCCAGGCACTTCCACAACCAGAAAGGGTTTTGTGTGTAATACGTTTACCATCTCTGCCTTGCTTTAACGAGGTGCTACAGAAAGAAAACTTGGCTAAACATTACTGAAAACAATGACGATTCTTACCAAAGTACTTTGATGAGGGCGTTAAAAACCGCGCAGTACACTTGGGTTTTCGTTGAAAACCGCCCAGTTCACTTGGATTGGCAATAGATCCCAAGCTTACAAAATGCTGTGGGCCCCGCCAGGGATTTTTGAAGATTTGACCTTGCTGCCTGCAAAGACATCTTGAGAGAATGCAACTGTTTTATCTGAATACTGAGATGATTGTAAAGCAAAGTTTTAGTGTATTGAAACGAGTTTAAACTGTTTTGAGAGACCGTTGGAAAAATTTAAGAACCGTTTTGGTCTCTCACAACCCCTTGAAAAACACTGGGTCCCGCGCCGGAAATATTCACAATCAGCTTCGATACAAGGTGCAAATTTATGTTGGTTAATTGGCGTAGCGCGGGGCCCGATTAGAGGAAATCGGTCAAATCGGCTTAAAACCGGCCCTGCACATAAGCTATCGCACAACAGTTCGACGGCCGGATATCTTACGTGATGCTGTTGCTTCAGAATATATTACATTCCACCAAATCATCAATTTTTTTTTCCTATTGTTTTTTCATTGTTGACAAAATGTCTTTGCGGCTGGATGAAATAGCTTCGCGGGCCAAATGAAATAGCTTCGCGAGTCAGATTTGGCCAGTGGGCCGTAGTTGGAAACCTTTTGCCTTATGGTAATAAGATTTTCATTTTCAATTTGCAGCGAATTAGTGTGTATTTTAAATGACCTTTGGCTTTCCCTTTGCCAAAGCAACTTTTTGAAGCCAAGGCAATATAATTTTCCATCAAACGTTTTTCAAAAACAAACTTTTTAAAATTTGGTTGATTATTTTTTAGTAAAATAAGGTTTAATGGCTCCCATGCGTCAGACAATAACCAGCCTAATGTTCCTCGTGCAAGAGAAACACTTTACTATACATCTATATTCGACTTTCGCACGGACACACAAGAAAATCAAGGCAAGAAAATGTATGGAGAAAAAGTAAGACGTAAGGCAATATATGCCCGAGACGATGATCACAGTTTGCAACAGTTAGTTCCGAACATTTTACAGCAAAACTTTGAATGGCATAGTTTGCACCCATCAATCAGGTGAGGGTTATTTTTTGAGTGCATGCTGAATTGCTGCTGGGGTATTATCTGGAATTTGCAAACAGCCGTAAAGATTGAGCCATATCAGCAAAACCCATTGGTACATTTCAAGTTTTTCGTGACCACCTAGTTCCAAAAAATTCTACAACAAACTGGAATTATCTTCCATTGCAACTACCCAGCCTACTGGTAACAGTTTGTCACGTGCGAAAAAGTACGCATTACACTTAATAGTAGTCCTGTACCGCATGAAACCTTTTCAAATGTAGATTGTTCACTTTTATCAAGTTTCGTAAGAGCAAGCAATATTTTTTTCAGTGCGAAAGACCGAAGCTGCCCCATTAACGTGAGTTTAAACATCCTCAAAACTCTCTCAGCCGCTAGCAATATTTCCTGTTATTTCAAATCTTTGTTGAAGACGTTTCTGGTGATCGTGTATTGAGATCAAACTTGAAAAAAACGAAATAAACAAGGTGAGCACTATTAGAGCGTTCACGAGGAAACAAGTGGCTGTAGTGTTAACCCTTGGTTGAAGTAGCCTCTTGCTTGCTTACTGACTGTAAACTTTGTCCGAAAAGCAGACCACGAGCTCGGCAGTCACTGATGTATTGTCGAAAATTTAGACGCTTCGCTTGACGACAACTTCATTTGAAATGATTTCGTTAAATTTTTTATCGTTGCAAGTTTCACCATCTCTGCCCAGTTTGCATCATGCCTTTACTTCAAAACTTTATCTTTGCTCGCAGCATTTGAAGTATATGCAGCCCCTAACATCCACAGAAACGTCGATAAATTTTGTGTGTTATTGAAACAGCTTCTGGACATGAACAAATACATGACGAAAGTAGTGGTTTGACAAAAATATCGAATATTAGCCATAGTTTGGACTTCAACCTTTAATTTGAAAAATCACATGCTTTAATTTTGGTGTGACAAGCTTATCGCTTTTTTCAAGCATGAGCATCTAAAAAACAGCACGGTTGCCCTGTAAACGATGAAAAAGCACAATGCAAGGACTAGGTGAAAAACGTGTCTGCAGCTCGCACTAGTATCTTCTCTTGAGCAGCATATGACGTCACGAGCACCAATTTAGTTCGAAACGTGATATTGTTGCTGTTATGTGGTGTCTGAGCAGGAGGCGAAGGGTCAGCATAGTCGGGTTCCGTTCTCCTTCGCATTTGAACAGCTTGAAATGTTGAATTTTGCGGTGCTTGGCAATCCACTTCATTTCGCAAAGAGCGTGGCAGTGCTTGTTTTTTGTGTGGATTGTTCTTCTAATCGCGACGAAAAACTTCTCCAACCAAGCCCGGGTCTTTTTCAATAACACAGTTTACCATCACCTGCAAAACTCCCTTAATGCAATGAATGCTGAAGCTAAATAAAAGAAATCACAGAGAGGTTTTGTCAGAACCTTGACCATGTTTGAAATCGTCATTAATCTTTTCACCACTGCCGGTGGAGCTAAAGTCCTTTTCTCCGAGTTTGCCCAAAAAGCTCTGTCCATCATTGGTTAGAAACAACTGACCGTCATGCCCTTCCGTGACGTCATTGATCCAATCAAACATTTTTCCGTTGGAGTCGTGGAGAGAATCAATAGGAGTTCCATTTTGGTGAACTTCAGTTACGACAGCATGTTGATGAAAGAAAATACTGCAGAAGTTAAAAATTTAAACGTCTTAAATCAAGCTTTAACTATTAAATTAACTTTTAGCACAATTAAAAAAACGCCGAAATGAAATAGTTGATGTGAGTTACTTTCGGCGAAAAACCTCACCATGTATTTGGCTATCACAGCTCTTTAACGACATACATGACTTTCGTATGTAAAGTGATGTGGGAACTGTTGCTGAAGATGTGTAGCACTTTTTATCTAACGAAATTATTCAGCAAAATAATTTTTATAAATAATACATCATGTAGAGTCCATGAGTGTGCCCTCGTGAGTGCAAAGGGTTGGACTCTGTTTTATTTAAAACAGGGATGAAAAGACTAGTGATAGAATAAGTTATTTTTTGCAGTTTTGCATTATGTTTTTATGCCAACACAAAATACACGACTATCGTGCTGAGGCCACAGAGTTTTTTCATTCCAAAGCTCTTTCAGAAGTCACACATTTGCAAGATAGGATGAAAGTAGCAAAGACCACAAAAAAAGATCTGATCTGATTGAAAAACATTTAGAATGTTCTGTGTCATCCAACACGATGCCTACAATATAAAATATACAACTCCGTTGCTATGAAAAATTTTGTACCGCAAAATTGCTACAGCGTTCCTTGGGTATAGTTGTTTGTCTAAATCACAGGCTACTGTAATTGTTTTGTGATGGCTGAGTCTTTTACTTACACTTTTTTAATATGAGGGCTGTTTCAAATGGATTTGATTTTCTCCACATACTTCTTACACCTGGCAACATATTTATATTATGAGGGCGAAAAACTTGACTATGGCACGAATTCAAAATTTTTGACTATTTTGACTGATTCTTTTAGTAACACGTTGATTTGATCTTGTTTTACCATACGTGGTGTAGGCGGTTACAATCAGAAGCTATTTTTGTTTAACTGTACGTTGTTTTGTTCGTACTTACAAATTGCCAACGTATAGAATCAGGGCTTAGTCAACTGTCGATGAAAGTACTGCATTTCAATCACGCTGGTGGCTTCCTTGTTACGCTGTAGTATATCGGCATTGGATAGAGTCGTATTGAAAAATCAGTTAGAAAAAAATTTTATTTGAATGAACGTATTGCATTTTCAGGGAATCTTACAAATTTCGTGGCAACGTTTCATTTGCCGGTTGCTTAGTGGTGCTAAGAAACCGCTTGGACGCCAACAGGGGTCATTAGAAAATTAAACACATTTTAGTTAATGCGACGCTCAGTGTAAATCATGACGTTAAAAATATTGCTATGCAAGCACTTGAAACAAAAATAAAAAAAATCACCTGATCTCCGATGTGTGATTGAGAGATTTTAAACCACAGATAGTGGTAACTGGAAAGTTCTTGGCGTCACGAAAATATTGGTCGTTCGTATGTGCAGGATTTAGTTTTCGGCAAAACAAAATTGTTTTGGAAACCTTAGCGGCGATGGTATTTTTTGCTACCCACGTTCAAGCCTGGACCCACGTTATTAGACCACTATCTCGAAAAAAGTTCCAATCGTAGCAAATCAACATCAGCGACCAAATATGAGCTGTTTAATACGCATTCTCAGCAACATCCTACCACAATTATAAGTTTAGGTATGAAAATGCAAAGTACAACTTTGTTGTGGCCGTATCCGAGTAAAGGCAGCACTCCTTGCTTAACATACAATATCCGCGTAAAGCCGTAAAACAACTCCTAAGCTCTGGATCGAAGATTAAACTTCTGCATGTGAGTCTTTTCAATCGAATTACATGTAGGCACATTGATTGGACACTCTTATTTGTTACAATTGCAGATGCAATAAAATTACTTAGCATTCGTAGGCCCATTCCGCAGAACAAATTTGCTAAGGAATCAAATGGACCAACCTTTAATATTCGATTTCCAACTCGATAGCACATGCAACAACTTCAATAAACATACGAAAAGCGATGAACTATGAAACTAATTGCAGAAAAATTTCCTTCCTTGCCTTCTGAGAAAGCTTTGAGGCAATACAGAGGTGATGAGTTTTCGTAACCACAGACGTTCGGAAAAATACTGGAACCACTTTTCCTTCTTTGGATGAAGTGTCAACCAAACACTTCCACGGTCGTTGGTTCGAATCCTTCCGGGAACGCCTGTTTTTACACCACGTGCAAGTTAAAAGAAGTTTTCTCAACAACAACAATTTGCAATGCTTCTGGATGTATTTATCAAGTCTTCGAAAGAACATCTTCAAAGATGTACCAAATGCTTCAGTTTCAGTTATACTGCAGTGGTCCTTAAAGTTTTTAACGCCTCAATACTCCTAAGTCAAATTTTCGTCAATCTGGATACCCTTTTTCAACAAAGTTTGCTGGCAAAGTCAACGGATATCAAGTTAAAGTCAATCTGGATGGAAGCAGTTTCAAGTTCATAAAGAATGATGACTTGAGTCTGGATTTGGACTTCACTTTCCAACACTGTTGAATACCCCCAACATCTAATCTTAATACCCCCGGGATATTGAAGCGCCACTTAGAAACCCCTGAGTTATAGGCTATTGCCACTTATCAACGGCGTGTACTGCGAGAGCAGTAAATTCATCTGCATACATTAATAAATAGTTGATTATCAAATCATAGTTTTACAAAGCATGTGGCATATGTTTGCCAAGAAATGAAATGTTGATATTGTAACTATGACATATGCATGACTTCTTGCCGATGCTACCGACCTGGTACATCCGTGCTTGACACAACTGTGGCGTTATTGAGACGAACATAGTTTACGCGCCCTTTACCGGCCTCAGCTATAAGCAACCTGTTGTGCAACGTGATGTCAACACCAGAGGGCACGCATAAGCCTTCCATGAAAACTTTGGATTTCCGAGTTGATGCACTGTACTTGATCAACCGTCCAGTGCATGAACCTACAGCAAAATGTAAAAGTAAAGCAAGGTTACAAATCTTCCAAATTGGGTGGTTATTTCAAGTTTGGTGTTCTACAATGCTCAGGAGCAGTGGCGTAACTGATGGGGGGAAAGGGGGCGAGTTGCCCCCTCTGGCAAGCTAAATATAAAAACTGGGCTCCCTTAGCTGACATTTCGATATTTAGTATTCTTCAATTTGTTGTTTTTTGTGTTTTTCGGGGTGTTTTCTTTTTTTATCTATTATGGACATCCACGACATCCAGAGATTCACTATCATTTTTTAACCTTTTTCTGAGTTTTGGCTAGTGGGCCCCTTCAGCTAAACTTTTCCCCCCCTGGCTCAAACCTATAGTTACGCCACTGCTCAGGAGTTACATCGAAGCGAACTGGGTTGTTAACATGAGCTTTCCCACAAGTCTGTTAATCTGGATTTTAGAAAGGTGCGCAACAGCAGGAGTCTTAAACTCTGTCAACGTTTGCCATTCATGATTTAAAATAATTTGTTCTACTAACCTTTTCAACAATTGCAGCAACACAAATTGGCTTTCAAAACATTTGACAAGTTGCATGAAAATCGATTTAGCACATAACTTGCAACAGAACTTCTGTGACCTTGTTTGCCCAAAGTATTTCCAGAGTTAACTGGGTTATTGGTCTTGTGCAAGTACGTAATAAGTATGAAATGAGCAAATCACTGCTGTGCAAAAATGTACCTTGTCCAGATAAACAAAGCAAGACTTTACTGCATTACTATACAGTACAATGCGTTTCCAACTATTTATTGTAGTCTTCCTTGCTCTGAAGAAATAACATAAAGAATCTCTTCGGTCACATGTGTAGAACCAGTGGCGCACCTAGGGTATCACAGGCATGGTTAGTGCATTGACGTAACTAGGAGGGCAAGGGGGACATCTGCCCCCGTGCGCAGCATTTTGGGGAGCCAAATTGAGGTCAGAATGTTACGTAATAATTATGAAATGTCAAATGTCAGCGGATGCTGCTAATCACGATGTACAAAATGTCGAATGCCAGCGGCTGCTACCCAGTAGCGAAATCTCATCAGCACCGCCAAGGTAAGTTCGCAAAGCGAGTAGTTACGAATCTTAGTGGCGTTCCAAGGCGGAGCGTCCGTCTCCAGCAATGAGCGCCCACATGTGTACTACCAGCCTCATTCATATTAGCCCGAGTTACTGGACAATTTATCGTTCGTTTCAAATTATTCTCGAATGAGAACTGTCCATTGGATTGGAATTTAAATTCAGTGTTCAATGCAAATCCATTACTTCAAAAAACATTCAATTTGATATGAATTATATTTTTAAAAATACTTAATCGCAGAGGGCAGCTCGGGCTCTAACGGATGAGCCCGAGTAATGCGCGAGAGAACGTATTCGAGAGAATGCCTACTACGATAAAAGATGAAAGCAGACCGCAGTCGGCTGATTTCTCGCAAACATACAGAAAACCTAGTGTTAACTACCTGCTGCGAATGATATTTCGCGATTCAGGTCACCTGCACAATGAACACTAGGCCAGACATGAAACGAAAATATATGAACACTGCAGGCCCCATGAAAAGAGCCGGAGTTAACAACCTTAACCAGTGAAGTGGGTGTTGGCACAAATGTACAAAGTAAGCAAGGTCACGTTCTGCAATATAAAGGGTAATCGAAGACTCGGGCTGAGCCCGAGGAGCCCGAGTGCCGGAGTCGCCACAGCTCGCTTGCCATCTCTGCAAGACTTAGTCCTTCTCACGCTATAAGAAAATGTGCTTCATTAAAAAAAAGTGGTTTGCAGTTACAATCTTTGTGTGCGTTTTTTGTAAGATTTACAATTTGATCGGCCAATGCTATATGTATAAATTATGATAACGTTATTACTTTAATATTTTGATATTCTTCATAATAAAAATATATTAGTATAGAAGTTGTTTATGGTCCTTATGGAAAACTTATAATATTGTTTGCTTAAAGCAAAAATATACCTATATTTCCTCTTTTAAAACATTTTCTTCATGTTTCGCAGCAAATGTGCCTTATATCAAATGTATAAATTATTAAATGGAACACATTTAAATTTTGCCATGGACGCTATTTTGAATAAATGCGGAACTGTATTCTCCAGTTTTTTATTGTCGCAGCTAGTGTTCTGATTTATCATTTTGGTTTTGAGTTTATTTGTTTGTTTTATTTGCTTTTAACAACTTTCAGCCGTGAGCTTTGCTTTCAGCTTTTAGAACTGAGGATGCGTGGTGTTACTTGAAATCGATTTCCAATGAAAAATCTTACTTGCAGGGATTCAGTTTGAATTGCTTCAGATTTTTATTTTCCAAAACTGTGCTTGCAACAGCTGGGACAACGCTGCACCAAAACTGCACAGAGGCTTAGATCAGACGACTGGGCAAGTTGTGACTGCCCGGAAAGGAAAACAGAAACAGGGCAGCACATTTACATGAGCAGAACCAAAATGAAAGTCATCTCTATCTTCGAATCGAAGCAACAACTACAAATGGAAGTCACGCACCACCGAATCCCCACTGCCGGTGAGCCTGGTTTCTATGGTAGCTACTTGCATTTACTTGGAAAACAAATAAAACCAATAAACATAGGAAATCCTAAACAACAGCAGAAAGGTAAATAAATCACTGTATGTGTATGAGCTACGGAGTTGTAATACTGTGCACTTTAATCGTTTGTTGGACGCGTTGTACAATTTCAAGTAAAACACATTTAATATTTCTTTTAAATAAATGTTTTGCATGAAATGCAGCGCAAACCTTCAAGCAGTTGAGTGGTGAAACTAGTCGCCGGGTACTTGTTGTTGGAATCAAGCATGTAGATCGTTCCATCCCATGCGATGGTCAAGTCAACAAGAGACGTTATCGGTGGAGAAACGCAGTCCAGTGGAATAATAACCCGCGCTTTTTTGTGAAAGTGATCAACGCTGTAGACTCCATTGCTCGAATCCGCGACAAAAAGCAAACCCATTGTCTGTCGCATACCTTGTTAAAAAACAAAAATTAAAAAAAATACAGCACGACGGGCGCAAAAGTGTATCGAACTATTTATTATTTCTGTTGAAAACGTGGACATTGCTAATTTGCATGTTTAAAAAATAACTTTGAAGAATGAGACACAAACTCGAGTTTTCAAAGATTACAAAGCAAATTTTAAATCAGAAGTCAACAAAACGTGTCTACACTATGATGGTTACAGCAAAGAAAAAGTTTTTAAGTGGTGTTTTTTCAAAATCTACTGTTTCAAACATAATGTATGGCAAATCTGCCAGAGTCGAGGATGTGCTGACAAGCGTTTGACTCCGATTTGTATTTAAACATTGTTTGCATGTAACAGAGTCTCAAAATGAACAAACCGAAATCCGTGATATTTGCTTTGTGTGCCCCCTACAAATGTGAGGCCAGTTGCTAACAATGTCACTTAATTCTCTGTTTAAATCCTTATCAACACCACGTGGTTGTCTCCAGTTCCACTGACCAACACCTTGACATAAAGCTTTATCTACGTGCATCGTGGATGCAGTAACAATAAGTTCAAGTACCTACTTCATAATCTTTTATTAGATCTCCTTGCATACCTTCCACGTGTGATAAAACATCGCAGTTCTCATTTCCTTCGTGTGCTTTCATTAATTTTTTTGTATACATTTTTGGTAAGAGTGGTCCCCCGGTCATCTACAGTAGTTCTGGATCCACTGTGTGTGGATAAGTGTAAGTATAAAATATAGTGCACATTCCACAAACCAGGCAAACAGGTCCTGCCTGCATCCGCGACCGTTTTATCAACTGGGGAGGTCGAAATTGACATGGCTGACTTAGTGACTGTTTAAAACTTCAGCACAATTTGGCGAATCAGAACAAGATCAGACTTGTTTCTGCCGCGCGTAAGGAATGGAAGTTGACTGTTTGTAACTAGTTTTCCGTCCAAAACTGGTTTTCTGTCCATCCTTGCCCGGCGTTGATGGGTGTGTGAATCGGAACAGTTTACGTGCGATGCTACCCATGATTTGCCACCAGCACAGCTTTCATTGCGAAAGCAGCCACGTGGCCAAGTGCTTCTTCTCGAGTGGCATGACTATTTAACTATCCCTTGTAATAGAAAGCCCAACAGGCATAGACGAACTTGAAGAAAAATATTACCATTTTAGTAGACAACCCAAAAGCATAAGTTTTTGATATTTTCGCGCTGCTTTCAACAGTTTTGGTATTCTCTAAAAAGTCTAGCAATTAGCTTTAGACGCAGATTGAAACTTGGAAGTCATGCAAGGTCTTAAAAGAAACAATAACAACGCATCAGCTATTGATTCACATTCATTCAAGGAATCTTTGCTGACGATAGAATCAGCTGGTTTTGACACGTATGCTGTATACGATTGTAAGTGCATCATTTATTGTTGCATTATTGCTTATATTCTAGCAATCACGATATTCTGATAAGTTTTCGGGCCCAGTTCAGCGTTCAGGTGTTTGTGAGCGTTTAAACAATTGTAATTCAAAGTTTTTGAAAAGCTGTCAAAGCAAAGTTAACAACTGTTCAACAGTTTTACGTTTCTGTTGGTCATCACGAGCTTGCTTGTAAATACTACAACGTAGGCATGTTTTGCTGTTACGGTGGTTTTCTAACTGAAATATTACGAATAAAACTTTTTTCAAAAGAACAGAATGAATATTTAACACTCTTCGAAATTTGAATAGATTTGTTTGCTTTTCAGCTTTTGTGTTTGACTTCTATTTCTTGCAAAAGTTGAACAGCAACAATCAACCCATACTTCGCAACTTCGGTAAATTGGAAAATTCGGCAGTTTTGCCACTTTCAATCTTGCGGATTTCATTTTTTGGTATGAGAAACGTGGATGATTGTTATACACGTTCTTCATTAAATGAAAAACTTCAATTACTGAATAGGTTGGGAGAATCCATGATTTTTAAGAAGACAATCTAAAATCTAGAGCAGTGCTCTTCAACCGGGGTTCCGCAGAACATGTAGTGGGTTTCCATGAGGGTTCCTCGTTTTTTAGGGGAAATGATTTTTTGCTTCAGTATGCTGATGCGTCATTATGAAATTTTTTAGATCAACGTCTCGCATTCAGTCTTCATGTGGGCCAGTAAGTCATACAGGGGTTTGAGTGCAGATGCGGAAAAAGAAATATTGGTAGTTGTTGCGTCATTTGTTGTTCACTGTTGTGCAATTAAGAAGAACGTTATTGTTGCATCACAGTTGTACGATGTTGCCGATGTGCAGTTCAAAGTAGAGTGGACTGAGTAGAAAGCAAAATCAACCCGAGTCTAATAGAGAGTAGACTGAGTCACAGACTAGAGATGCTGTTCAACCTTTGTGGGAATAAAGTAAAAAGAATGTGAAACCCAATTTTTTACCATTTAGTCAAGTCAGATGAAGCAAAATAGCACATTTTTTATGTGAAGCGAAATAATAACAACAGCGAAAGTGTGGACGGTAATGAGCAATGTAGTTCAAATGCAAAAGAGGCACCTAATCCGAAGCGGACCAAATGTAATTCAATTGCCAAAGTTAGAAA
>JGI24158J21664_10011927_pt1 | contig 11536 bp, 7 predicted proteins | sample Ectturendosymbi3_FD_21664 | JGI IMG/M metagenome (IMG submission 21664)
GTTTTTCTGTTCCTGTATTTCTCACATTCCTCAATGCTAGAATTTGGTAGGGGAGCATAGAATTAAATGTTTGCCCAGAGCATAACCAGACCTCTACNTGCCCCTGTGTTGACGTAATACCTTGGCCCGAATGCGNCACCATTTTTTCTAATAAGTGTCGACAGGGCACATCAAGCTGTTCTTTGAAGAATAGTTTCCCAATCAAAGTTGCATTTATTTCGNCAGTATCATTTGCTGATCCATCCATACNCTTGTAGGTTTCAAGAAATCAGCGGTTCATTTTCGNTAAGGTATTTATTATGTTGCTTTGCTTTTTCATAGCAACGTGTAACTGAGACAATATATAAAGTTAAAATCAGACATGAATGCAGAGCTGGATTAAAGGGTAGGGAGGCCCGGGGCAATTTTTACTGGAGGGCCCCTATGATGTAATTCATGACGTCATCGTTTGTAAAGTTATGTTTTCGCTGATTAGCAAGGTTCCGTTTGTTTTTTCCGGTAGTCGAGAATGTGCTTACCCAAATTCACATACATTTAGTTGCGAGAAGAGAATTTATGATATGAATACTAGGGTGTATTGTTACTAAGAAAAAATATTTCACAGACTAGAGAGTGACTTGGCAAGAAAGAACATTAACCCGAAAAATAAGCAGAAACCAGAGATTACAAACAAAAACACCGGAAAACGAACATGTCAATATGGCCAGCCAGGCTGCGTGGAAACTTGTTTCCGAGCTAATGTCTTGATTTTCAACTTAATTTTCAGGTGCTTTGGTTAACACCACTGCTTTAACGTTGCTGCTTAAAAGTTTTGCTAGAAAAAGCGATTCAGTGGCGGCATTTTAGCTAACACTGCCAGATCCTTGCGCTTTTTCTTCTTAGAAGCTTTGCGCTTTTCATAGCCCTGATCAGTCCCGTCGCCACGGGGGGCTTTGGTGGGCTTAGCCCCCAAACAAAGCTCCAAGCCCCCCAAATGGAAACGTGAAACATTATAAATAGTTCAAGTAACTTCACTCCAAAAGTCAAAGAAGCAAGGAATCAATCACAAATTTTTAATAGGAAATCGATTTCACGTAATACTACGCATCGTCAGTCCTATCATCTTATTCAAATAGAATCTTAATCAAAAATCTTAGTCAAATAGANGATTCTATTTGAATAAGATGATAGGACTGNCAATGCGTAGTGTTACGTGAAATCGATTTCCTATTAAAATTTTTTTATTTATTCTTTGCGTCTTTCACTTGTGGAGTGNAGTTACTTGAATACAGATATGCGCAAATTTGAATCATCGCAAAAAGATGAAAGCAGAGCCCAGTCGGCTGATTCCTCTNAAGCCTGTAGAAANCGTGGAGCTTTTTATTGACACTATAAATAGGTGGAGTTTTGGTTAATTTTATAATGTCAAGTCCCTCCGCACAAGCGCAATCCCCCCCACGCAGAACTGCAATGCCCTCCTATTGAAAACTTTCTGGCGACGGTTCTGCTCCTGATGACGTCACAGTTTTCGGCATCGCGCGAGCTAAACACCGCAATCTCCGTTTCTGCTCTTTCGTTCTACAAATCGACTGATGAAAGCATTTTCTGTCGGACCACGCAATAACATGTGGTGTAAATGCCTTGAATAGCTTCATGTGTTCATGATGTAACACAACGATGGTAACCATCGGAAGAAAAATTCGTTTCCACCGCATATTACCCTTTGTGACGAAACAAAGGTGCAGTTCGGTTGCGGCGACCTCGAGACTGCACCAGAAGTTCGGGATCATTGATGCCAGTGTTGCCACTACTGATATTTTAATATGACATCAGATGTGATGTTCTCAGATAAATTTCTGATGTTTGACGTTTTGTCGACAAATCTGATGTTGACTGGGTTGTTTTTTTCCACATTTCCTCTCATTTTAGGACGAAAATAAGTTAGATTCATGATTTTTAAGTTTCTTTCATCTGTCTCTCACCCCAATCAATGGCGTAACTAGAGGTTTGACCCAGGGGGAAAGCTTAGCTGAAGGGAGGGGGCCTACAGGTCACCGTTCACTGGTCACCAGTAGCCAAAACTTAGAAAAAAAGTTAAAAAAGATAGTGAATCGCTGTATGTCGTGGATGTCTGTACTATAGATAAAAAAAACGAAAACACCCCGAAAGACGTAAAAAAACAACAACCTAAAGAATACTAAATATCAAAGTGTCAACTGGACGGGGCCCGGTTTTTATATTTAGCTTGCCAGGCGGGAGGGTCGCCCTTTGCCCCCCTGTCAATTAAGCCACGACGCTAGTGTGTGTTTGGTTATCGTTTCAAACTAAAGAAGTTCTCTTCGCTGCATTGAGACTAACATTTCACGTAAATTATAAACGACTTCTCCATTTAATGGTGATATTTCACTTTGTTTCGGATTCAACGAGGGTACTCGCGCTTTGTTAAGTTTACCAATAGAAACATTTAGCTTATATGGAACGGTAGCGTAAAGATTTGATGTTATCTGCTGTTGAAGAAGGCAACAATCTGATGTTAACAAGACTGACCCCAGTGGCAACGTTGATTGATACTAAACAGCAATCAACAACCACTAGCTATAGCACGCAAATAGCAACGTTTTCGTGACATTTGTGCAATAGTCGTGATGCACGAGTAGAGAGTCCTACCCATGCCAAATGAACGATTATTAGGAAAAGTCACCAGCGAAATCAAACATATTTGCGTTGAACAAACCCGAAAACACTTATAGGCCATTCAATAGCGATTACTAAATCTGGTAGACAGTCGGTCAAACTTGTAGAGAAATCAGTTGCTGTTGGGGACCCTCAATACTTAACGCAACCTAGGAATATAATATATAGTTGTATTCTTGTATTGCTTCTGAATCACGAACTTTTTCAAACGAGTATTTTATTTGAAACAAATAAATTTCATCACGGGGGCCCCCTTGAAGCGGGGTCCCGGGGCAATTGCCCCCGTTGCCCCCCCCCCTTAATCCGGCCCTGCATGAATGCAGGAATGGCTGGTGCGCTATTTCCGTGTTTTGCTTCTCTTTTAGTGTTGACTGTGTTTATCAACTAGCTCCTACTCTCAGAGCTGGTGCTAGCTCCCTTTCAGTGCGTACGGTCCAATTCAGTAGAAATCGTGGATCCAGGTAACAACTGCTCCCAAAGCAAGCGTTTTTTGGCGACTCGATACTCCCTAGCCTAGAGCATAGGTTCCAACCTTTTTTGAGCTGGCACCCCTTTCACAAAAATAATGGGACCTTCGCACTCCCGTTTCAAAAAAGTCCCTAATATCCACCCCTGCTGACAACACGACAGGAAACACTCAGTCGTACTGCTTAACTTCCATGCCTTACTGCTCGTTAGAAACAAACCTTGTTCCTGTTTTTTTTTGCCTCTCTGAAAATATCCGCTCATNTCTTGGCACACAATCACTCAAATCCACGCAAANTGTTTGACTGGTTCAAAGGGTTCTAATCAGGGTTGATACATGCTCATTAAGCAGGGCGGATCAAGGGGGGGCGATTGGNGCNCCAATCGCCCCCCTAAAACCTACGAAAGTAACTTTTTTCACCATAATTTTGTACAATTCGGAAAACAACATTCACGATATAAGGTGATTTTGTCATCCATTGTTTTGTCACAGATGTGTTGTGAAGTAAACCTCATCTCTCTTACAGCAGCGAAGCCGTTATTAGGCTTGACCATCAACTATTACTGAAATCGCCCCCTTAAACTTACTGGCTGGATCCGCCCCTGCCATTAAGCGCAATGGCCAGGCGTATTCTCATTAACGGCCAAAGGTTCGTGTTTAAAGCCAAACATGATTGTTGTTTATTTTTATACATAAATGTTCTCGTTTACACAATTTAACAAGTTAATACTGCCTGAATGACCAGATTTTGATTTCTGGATGCAATTCAGGCTGGCCTACTTTAGTGTTCCTCGACTTCATGGTCATTAAACCAAACAAATTTTAGCCAATGTTTCTTTGGACAGCTTTATGTTTGAATTCCGGAATGGGGTATTACATGCAAATTCGGCCAATTTTTTGAAATACTCAAAAAAGGCCAAACAAAGTATCTGCGGAGAAAACACTCAAAAAAATTGCCAGATTTTTGCAATCTGGCCAAAAGAAGTCCATGTTCGCAACCCTGGTTCTGATACATTGTTTTCAAATGAAGTAGAAAATAAAATCCAGATTCGCACAGATATGTTGTTGCAAAGGTCACTAGAATAGACAGGGCTTTTGTACTCAATTTCTGGTACCTTTGCATGGTTGAACACTAGAAACTGTCGAGTTCTGCAGTGTCAAACAACAATCTAGCCATATTTGCGCCATAAATATTTAAACTCCACAGTTTACAGTCGCCTCACCAGCCATCTTCAGCATGAGAGCTACGCCATGAATCAGAAATATAGCACTGCAGGCATTTAGCAATGCAGATTGTTACATTAGCAACTTTACCTGGAATAATTAGGCTGAATAATGTTTTCTTGAGTAACACAGCACCAGCAGGCTTTCATAAAAATCATGCTAAACTAATTCAAAAACATGCAAACTCTCACTCTCGCAAATCGCATTTCCGACCCCTGAAAATCTTGTTTCGGACCCCCAGGTGTCAGAGAACCCCCTGTTGGGAACCACTGCCCGAGAAAAAACGACCTTTTTCAGCCATTCATAGTAAGCGATGCCCCGTAAGCACTTTCCGTCACAGCACAGTTGCGGGACAAAGTCCCAAAACCCAACCTGAACTGAAAACGTGAGTACTACCGTAAAATAAACATTTACTGCTTAAAGGCTACGCATTTCCTTCAAGTTCCAAAAAAGTAGAGGTGACATTTCTCACCACTATTCTACATCTCGTTATCGGCAAATTAAAAACCATTGCCTGCAATGCATAACATAAAGTTGTTGCTCTAACTCTTCGCCATTGAGTCAAAAGACAAAATAAAACCGTGCCTGCCAGTAGGTAGCAATGTCACGAGCCCACAAATTTCTCAAACAGTTCACAAAAATAAACCAAACCTTCCCAGCGTGTCCGCTTCACCAGAAACATAATTTTCAGCAATTTTTTCCAAATCAAGTCTTCTGGTTCTTTGTGAACATGTGAAATCATCAAATCGTTTAATCTTCGTTAAGTCATGGGTGTACCCAGTGCTTCTGAGTGAAATTTACCACGTGGTACGAAGACCGCTACCGTACCCCTGGCTCTGGTTCCTTCCTAGAAACTTGTATAGCGTGTTAGTATGGTAATCATAGCATATATAAAAAAACAGCTAGAATGCTAAGATGTAGAAATAAATTAATTGTTATGCTGGTAACTGGCTTACACTAGTGATTTTGATCTTGATTACAGAAATATTTAGTGTGCGTATTTCTATCCTCCAGGGCCCAGCAAGCAGCAACTACCGGGACCAGGAACCATGTAATTCTTGTTTCCTCTATCGTAGATCTTGTTTCTGCGCACGTAAGTTTTTACCCGCTTCAGTGCTGAAAAAGACCTCTCTGATGTGCAATATGTGTCAGGTAAAATCAAAAGTAGACACAAAACTTTCCAGACACCGGAAAATGCAATACTCCCACTCTCAGATTGACAGTTTCGACAAAATTTTATGGCATTGTGATTAAAGAAATTAGTAGCCAACCCATTGCAAACATCGACAGTGTGGCTTCAGAAATGGGAGCATCAGCCTACTTCGAGTTCAGGCTTCGAAAGATCGTCTTTGTAAACTTTCAACCCCGTATCTTAGTCTGTATTCATTATTAATGCATGATGGACGGATTTAACTTCAGTGGGTGGTGAATTCCTGGAGTACAGCAAAGAACAGTTAGTTTGGGTTTTCCTAGTTCCATCAGCAGTTTTGCGGGCAAGCTTCTTAAAACTGTGACGTTTTGTTGAGTCAGAAAACAGGTACGCCCATGGGCCGGACGAATTCTTTGCGCCGGCCTTGACTCTGTAATGTATTACAACTATCCATTTTTGTGTTCTTGTGTTATTCGATTATTCTTGTGATATGGACCATTAGTCTGAATCAAGCATGCAAATAAATAAACAAACAGATAAATTTTAATTGCTTCAACACTCTGTTTCTTTTGTATGAAAGATGAAAAGTTAAGAAATGTTATTTCGCTCATTGCGTTGCATTTCAATATATTTCACATCCAGGTGAAAGCATCTCTTCTTTGCAAAGGTTATTTGAAAACAAGGGTGGTGAACCTAATGGCCGCGTGAACATTTGATACGGCTCGCAACAGAATTTTCGTTACCCGTAAGTTAGAGTACAAAATCGCGTCAAAACGAAGCTCCATAATAAGCAGGTACTTAGATCGCAAGTCATGAGAAGTCACTCTTCCTCATAGTTAGATAAAGGCAGAATTTTAGGATAAAATCGATTGATTTTGCGGCCCGCCAGCAATAGTGCACATTTCATGCGGCCCGTGATGATAAATAAGTTCTCCACCCTTCTTTTAAAACATGTCAATAATCGCGCGCAGACATTCTAAGTTTCGACTTCATTTCATAGCCTTAAGCAAATTGCGTGCAGCATTATCGCCCAAACGTAATCCTCGCCAGGGTCAAAACCGAAGATATTTGGCAAAGCTTGCAATGATCAAGCAAGTGCTTAGCCGTAGAAGTGCTATTCACGAATGGAAAGAGTCCCTCGTCGCTGTAAGCAGCGCTTTCCCTTTCTTTGCGATCAAGCGCGACTCCTGAGACAACACTGTCCCATTCAATGAGTCAATAGATGACGTTTCATTACGGTGGTATAAATAGTTCGTGTCGCTCCTCTGAAGTTGGTGTCGGCGTAGTCGAGTGGTTACTTCGTGTTACGGTACAAACAATCTCTGTCAGATCGTTCGTGGGTTCGAATCCCACCCTGTTCACCATTGACGCTGTCCGACACTTTTGACGCTTAATTTAACATAAATCTGAATACACAACAAGGGACGTTCGTGACCAGACTTGGACGACTAATTTAATTTATTTGCTTATGACCAGACACGAAGTCCATAGTAAAAACACACACACACTCTGCCGAACGCAGGTCGATAAAAACAGACAACACAGAACGTTTTACAAGGCATTGGAGCCGGCGTAATCACAGAGTTACAGACACTTTTTGCAACTGCGTTGAAGACAGCATCATAGGGATTAAAGAAACATTGTTAACACTAATGTTAGCTAACACACAACACTTGTTACAACACTACTGCGGAGTAGGGCGCCAATTCCTAAATTGGTCGAGTCTAGGTAAAATGCGAATGCATTGTGACATGACATGCCATCGATCAAACGGACACAGCAAAGTTTGGTCACTCCTTCACAGAGTAAAATGCGATTGCAGTGTTCAAAGAATAGGGTCGAATACAAACAATCTGACTGCATCAAAGCACATAACTATTTCTAACAAACTAGATAATCCTAAGTTTCTCATTCGATAAATTAGAGCGAAATAACACTAATTCTAATTTGCTGAAATCCTCAGTGCTCTCCTTCTGGTCCTAATCTAATTTCCGGTTTTGCCAAAATGCTAATATGTCCAACGGCATTTTTTAGATGAAACGCGAATGAGACCTCGTGCAAGTGAAGTGCATCTAACTGGTCACAAGTGCCATGCCACCATCACTTGAGCAGCGAAGACAGTGAAAACTCGATCAATTTCTTTTCTCATTCAGAGCTGCAGTACAAACTGTGCAGCCCAGTGATTCTTAATCTGAGATAAGTTTCATCTTTCCATGAGGTAAATTTACTAAATTACAAATTATAGCAAACGTGCATTTTTATAAATTTTTACAATATGTAATGTCCTTGATTATTAGGCTAGTTAGTTACAGGACAAAACACAAAAGTACATCCAACAGTGTTTTGTTCATAGATTGATGAGAGGCTTGATGTCGGCGTCATAGAGCATTGCCACGAAGTAGGTTTACAGATATATCACACAAACGCGAGATGTTGCACCTTGGATGATGATTCAGAGTTATGCTTGTTGGTAAGCTATCTCTTTTTAGTTCATCTTTACACATGTAGGCTACCAGAATCATTGAGCATCTCATGCACGCAACAAGTAACTGCTCACGACTTCATTTGGAGTTTGTACGCAAAAGGATGTTGTAGCTCTTTCAGAATGAAAATCCCATATTGTGCAATAAATTTCACTGTTTTCACAACGGTCAGGCTCTAGACTAGCTATGTTCAACCGGGGGCCCAGTCGAAGGTTTTGTGTGGCCCAATTAAGGTTTTCGCTGCAGTAAAAGTATCCCAGATATTGACAATCTGTCCATTTGTTGACAATCTTGTATTTGACATTTTTGATGCTGATGTCCTCAGCGCCACTCTATCGCCTCTTATACCATTGAAGTTAGGATTCGAACGCTTTCAGTACATTAGCTGAAGCTAAATTTACTTTGATAACATCAAAGTAAGCCATTCAATGTGCGGCCCTCATTAATTATGTCACTCAATGTGCGGCCCTGGTTAAGATGGTGACGTAGTTTTTAGCTCAGTAGGCCATTTGGGTTAGATATTCCTGCTCTAGACAGTGGACAGCTTTTTACAGTCTTTTTAGTGAATGAGTTATTTGTGAGTTAACAAATGCAGGTTTCAACATTCTTAGTTATTACGTCGAAGAAAGTAACTTATCTAGAATCATACGTGGAGTGCGGGTCGACGTCATCATGGCAGGTGATGTTCAAAAATCAGTGTATCTTTTTCTCCACAGTGCCTGGTCATGGTTCGATGAAGCTGTTAATTTTCCAATCTCGCTTCACCCCATCCCGCAGATACGTACATGACAACTACATATCTTTGCAGACCAATTGCGCTCAACTTCGTGCTGTAGGAATTCGTTTCTGACGACACGTTAAGATCGGAAGCATCCCGTCGCGTTGCTTTTGCAATAGCAAAAGAAAAGAAACCGCATACAATTGGGGCATGGCTTATCAAACCGTACTCTATGGACAGAATCGAAAAGAAAACAAAACAAGAAACCTAAAAAATTATTTATCAAACCATACAATGCATTCTCGTAGAAGTGTTATCTCTTGTGATATTTTATATCACGTAGCAGATGAAATTCGAAGTAATAAGGTCAGTGTCACCCTTCAGCTAGATAAGTAAACCAGGGACTTCGAAACAACCGTCATGCAGGGGCGCTAGTAAAAATATTGAGGGCAATGGAAACTTACGAAAAACAAACAAGTCGTTACCGAAATGTTTTCTTCTGTTCGGCAACAATATTGACTTCACAATAATAGCAGAAATTATAGAAAACCATTTTGAATTTTCTTGTTGCGCGAATAACTGCAGTAAATGCATTCCAAATCGATCTTGATAAACCATAAAATTACCCACGATATTGTCATGAATAAGGCACCTCCGCCCCCGTTACCACCCTGTGAAATGGTAGGGGTGAACTGTCCCCTTCGTGTTCCTGCTTTCCTGCATCCCTGGATTCAGCTGACATGTCCAAATGCACATATTTCTTGGTTTACTGTCGATATATACATGCAGTTAAATTGAAACATTGAGTTCTTCACGTGCGAAAATGTAGAGACGGTTAACGACGAGACTGTTGATCAGAAAAAATGAATAACTTCTTTCAACAAAATAAACTTGTGGCATCACGTTGGCTCGCTATGCACAGACTCTTCTGTGCTCAGCGAAGTCAGGTTTTACAACAATGGTGAATAAACGGGAATTGCACATTGTTTCTATCTTTTGTTTTCTTCATCGACATGCACCGACCAGTAAAGTCCTTCCAGAATATTTGAAAATAGTTTTGAAACATGTAACTGAACGTGTAACTTTATCAAGGCACGGGCTCGTGTTTTCGAAGTGCTTCATAAAGATGAATTGATTGATCTTCAATGCTAAACAACACTTTATTGCAAATTCTCATCTTGCTACTGTGACTTTACTAAATTTTGGTGTAGCTTGGGCGAAGAGTTTCCAACTCTGTCGAAGCGTGCATTTGAAGTTATTATACCTTTTCCAACTACAGTACTTATCTGCGTGAGGCAGGGTTCTCCTCTATGATAACCATAAAACATAACATCGATCTCAATGGATTCCCAAGAATGACATGTGAGTTTTTTCTTCCAACTACTCTTCATAGACTCTCAGATATTGTGCGCAGAAAACACGCACAAAAGTCTCGTTGAGTGACTGAGTGGTTGAAATTTTTTGTCATTTTTCAAAAAAAGAACAATTTAAACGGGCCTTTGCACTTCTCCTTTCAAACTTTCTGCCTGTTTATTTGGTGATATGCCGGTTCGCATGGGTGCAATTTTGTTGTAAAATGTTGGTGGGGCAGCTTGGTGTGAAACCAATACATTACGAAACCTAAAGAGAAAAATGAGGGAGGACATGCATATTATATTCCCACTGTCTGAAAAAGTGGGGGGACGCGTCCCCCGTGCCCCCCACCTTATTGCGCACATGCCGGTTCGTATGAAATTGTTGTTAGAATTTCAACAACCTCAGCGAACCCCTTCTTACCACTTCTTAAACGTATTCATGCTTGCTCATAAGAGCATTTTATTAAAGTTTTATCTCAAATTCGTACAATACAACCGTTACCCTAAAAGTGTTTCCAGTAAGCACAAAAATTCATGTATTTGAGTGTAAGTTTACAACGTTTTTCCAGGAGAACCTACCCCGACACTTTCCAGAAAAGTTATGCCTTGACATACTAAACATTGTTGGGGGTAAAAGCAATTTTTTTGATTTTGTTAAAGGGTATATGAAACAAAAAAGGTTAAGAACCACTAGTGTATCCTTATCAGTGATTATTATCATTGCGTCACACTGCCTATTCACTCACACGCAGATTTGAGTAAATGTAATTTTAATTCGAATTTTAGTTCAATTTCTGGTTTTCGCCAATCCGCTAATTTAAATTCAAATCTAATTAGTGACAGCTGAGTTATCTCTAATTTTAATTCTAGTCAAATTTAGAAAAGCTAAACACATTATAGTTGTCCAAGTCTGTTTGTGAGGGAGGACATCCTTGCTTTTTCCATGGATCAGATTTGAGCATTGAACTGCATTTTGGTTGGAATAGATCCGGACTATCACCATTTTTTATATGGGTTGAATTGGAACTGTAAAATACTTCAAAATTCTAATGTTGTTCTGAATAGTGCAAGGGCACCATTTTCTGAGCGAGCGAAATGCCTTGTCTTGGTGTGTGGCAAAATGCCTCACTGAAGGATGATGATGATATTCGGAGACAAGTGAAAACACTGTACTATGCAGAAAACAAGCTCAGAGGCACATTCGATTAGTTCTCCCCTGCAGTAAAAGACACTCTGTTTCGTGTCTATTGCATGCCAATGTATGCTTGCCAATTGCGAAGCAAATGCTCACAGACCACAGACTACTATGAAGCGCTTACGTGTTGCTAACAATAATGCCTACCGAATTATGCATTATATATACCCGCCAGAAATGTAAGTTTTCGCCCGCACCAGGTTAACCATTGTGTCAGGACTTCTGATGCCTTGTTGAGAAACAACTTGTATCGGTTTTTCAAACGCTGCGCA
>JGI24158J21664_10011928_pt1 | contig 11535 bp, 7 predicted proteins | sample Ectturendosymbi3_FD_21664 | JGI IMG/M metagenome (IMG submission 21664)
CTTAGTGAATTAAAGCCTGGCTTTCTGCAGATAGTGTTTAGTAGAATTCGCAGGCGAGTGCACGACAATTTAATTCACTAAAGGATGGATAAGCTGCGCCGATTTAGCTAAATCAGAGGGCACGACAGTATCCAATTTAACTAAATCTGCGCCGATTTAGCTAAATCCATATGAATTAGCAATTTTTTTGTGCTAAATATGTCCGATTTAAGCTTTTTTACGAACGGCGTCCCACATGGACCAACGAAACGGTGTCCAGTATAGTCAGTGACGTAACTGACGGGTATGGGCGTGAGCAGCCCCCCTTGCCAGCTAAGTGTAAAAATCGGGCCCTACTTTGCTTATATTTCGTTACTTAGTATCCTTTTGCTTTTCAGTAGGTTGTTTTTTTTGTTTGGTTTTTCGGAGTGTTTTCCGATAAATTCGTTATTAGTGTGGACATCCACATCCGGATTCATTATCATTTCTCAACTTTTTTCTGAGTGTCGGTTAACGGGTTCCCTTCAGCTAAGTTTTTCCTCCTGGCTCAAGCTTCAAGTTACGCCACTGAGTATAGTCAACGTTGTTGGTCAAAACGTCGTTCTGCTAACAGCAAATCTTCTTACGCCTAATCCTGCGTTTACTTCGTTATTTTATCTTTTATTGGTTTCAATATGCAACTTCTGAGGAAAAATTATTATTGTTGCACTCAACACAAATCCGTAAAATTTGCGAACAATAATATAATTCGAAAGCCTTGAATAATTCTTGGGAGTACAACTACAAACACTGTGTCATGGATAGGCCTATAACCTAGATGGCCGCCTTCCCCACAACAACGAAATGAATACGCCTTGACAGTTCTACATTTTAACCCAACGATGTGTTCTTTCTATATGTTATGAAAAGATTGTTGAATTTGACCCTGGTAATATAAGTAAAGCGTGCTTTACTTTTTACCTATAACAATAACGCACAAAAACACTGGGTACAAAATCCACGCGAATTTTTTAGTTAAATCCATTAAAAACTTCGTCAGATCTTTGTTTGACTCATATAACACTGTGATGTACATTTATCACGACATTTCTCACCTTGATTCTTTGAAAACCTTGTACAATGCTGGATTGCGGGATCCATTAATTGCCTTATGTATGCTATCCGTGATAAAATCGAGAAGTGAACGAATATTCTTCGAATCGTTGTTGGAAAGATGAGAATCTGCAGAGCAAAGCGCAAAGGACGCCTGAGCACGTTGCATAAGGTACTATATGTGCTGAATGGATGACAAGTGCAAAGATACAGCAGGGATGTTTAACATTATTTTGCAAAAAAGAACACACTAGAGACAGATAACGAAAATAATAACATAATTAAATAGACTGAAAACATTGTTTTCATTGCCGGAAAATATTTTCGTTTTCTCCACTTCGACTATTAGCTCACCTGGGTGACAACCGATACACTACTGTAGTACGATACACTGCTTCATCTCTTTGCGCAAACAGAAGAAAATCAGTACCCACTTCAAGCGAACTTACGCAAATATAGGTTGTTAATCTCATGCCGCACTTGGTCCAACGTCCAATAGTCATCAGGGTTTTCGTTTAGCCGATCCACTACCTCTTGTGAGGAACTATTCGCTTCTTTATACAGAACATCCAAAGATTGACGATTGACTGTTGTGGCAATAAATATCGAGTTGTTTTGAACAAAGTCTTGGGATGGATCTGAGAAGTTGTCCCCTGTACACATATTTCGAAGCTCAGCACCTCTCCACCAACAGTAATCAGCTTTTGCCATACACATCTTACTAAATAACATTTTTTGTATTTCTGTGCTCCAGGTTGGTTTCCCTTTTGCATGTTAGTGTGTGACAGAGCCATTGCCAAAGAGGACAATAGTTTTGAGTCTCAGAATCCGAAGGTGGCCAATACATCTGGGCCAGGTTTAACTGCAGGGGCTGCCAGAGTGGAAGAATATTTCCCACGCGCTTATCGATTACCCATACGTGAACTGATACTTTGCATGGCTGAAGAGCTCGGTCTGTCCTTGAAAGGAACGAATTCCATCACAGCTGAGCCCTGTCATGCGTCACCACTCCTGGCCAAAGTGGACCTGCGAACAATGATGGCTAAAGGGTTTTCCAGTCTCCCGAAAACTGCAAAAATCGCAGACTGCAGCTTCATGGCCGGTTGCAACGTTATCCCCATGACTGATTAGCAGATGAAAAATCTCACAAATAAATGTGTGCTTGAGCTCAATATGAAACCTCATTCACACGTTTTTCATCTGAAATGAAATTGTCGCAGGTTAAGGTTCTGAAAATAAATAGTAAGTGAAATGACCTAGGCGCCAATTTTCCTATATTAGTTATGTTAAAACAAAATTGCTTTCTTTCATGATTTATCGCTACAACGTTTCTGAACATCTTCGCATGTCGTCAATCAAGTTTATCATAATTTTGTTGGAGTCAGTCCAAATTATGCAAAAAATCATTGTGCTTTTCTTCAAACTGTATGTCTGACACCGTAGAGCTTATATAGTGCTTTCAAACATCAGTGGAAAGGACGATGTTTCCGATTAAAATAGATCAAAATCAAAATGATCGACATTTAGGAGAGCAAATATTCATGTGCATTTTGCAGCTGTTAAATTTTCTTTCATCTCAATATATACGTTGGTCATTGATCATTAAAGGAATTATTTTTATAGTTTTCTCATGTGGAACTCAGCATGAAACGTCTATTAACTGAATACCATAGATCGTTTTTACCAAATAATGCGCAGCAACAAGAAGAAAAAACTTTAGGCTGATTCAAGGAATTTTTAGCTCTGGGTCTAAAACTACTCATTCTTTTTGAGGAAGTCAACAAATGAAAAAACACCTGTTCCCAATAAAACGTGCATTGCTTCAAACCCATACCCGGCTTCTGTGAAATGAAGAACCTCATTGGTTTGTTTACAATTAGGCTTCACGCAACTAGTTTTGACAAACGTTTTTGGAACCCTTTCAGTTTTGATTTTTTTGTATTAGTTTTGGATCACTCAGGATGGTAATTGCCAGAAANAAAAAGTATGATAATAAAGAAACTAAAATTGGGCATTACATATGCTCCTAGCAAACACTAATCAGACTGAATTCTTAACCACGTTTTTTGAATGGACCGAAGCCAGCAGAGGTGGATCTAAACCTTCTGTTTGGCAGGAGGCAAAAGAGAGAGGGTGCCAAAATACACTGAAAACAAAGTAAAGAGCAAAAACGACATCTATTATTAGAAGCAATTTCAAAGAGTTAGGTCACTTAAGGGTGCGTCATGTTTGTTCGGAGATAGGAATTGCCACCCTGGGTCCTTGGCTGAAACCCAAAAAGTTCCAACTGTTATGAATTAATCCGAACTAAAAGTGAGCTTTATTTAACATAACTGCAAATGAGCAAACAAAAGAATTATACACAAACTACAAGCAACCAATGTGTGACGCTACCAGCTCACACAACAGATAAATCAAATGGTCAAGTAACGGAGACCAAGCGCGCAATAAATCTGATGAGGCCACTATACGTGCTTTCGATAACAGAAGAGAAATAAATGAAATAGCGACTTACAACACCCAGTGTTACGAGGAAGTTTTTTGAAACCACTGAAACCGTAATAAAGCCATTTACCCAACAAACGCTCCCAATAAAAGACTGCGCGAATGCCAGCACCAGGGACGTAATGAGGGGGAAAAGGGGGCACAACTCCCCGGGCGCCGAATCACCATGGGGGCGCCGAAAAGCCCCAACAATGTCGCAAGTACTTTTGTCAATACAGTACATTTGCTTCCGAACGATATCAGGTTCGAATATGGAGGCGACAAACTTGCTTCTTGCCCCGGGCGCCATCTAACCTCGTTACACCGCTGGCCAACACCACGCTTTGCTGAACGCAACCATCAGCAACCAGGAAGTTCATTACACAGGCTAGCCGATTGGTTCACAGACGGGTGCCACCTGGCTCTCTAAGGGAGGAATTTTTAATTCGTGGGAGGAAATTTGTTCAAGGGAGGAATTGGGGCGGCAAATCTGTGGATGAAAGAACCCTAAGTTTTTATTATTTACTTATACAACACATAAAAAAACTGCACAACGAGGTTAGTTTAGATGGGGTTGTCATGAGTGAGGCATCACGCGCCATCACTCTCGGCAAGTATCCAGCTGAGTCATGTGACTACGTAAGTTTCGCGCCACTACGTCACTACCGAAAGAGCCCTTCGCGTTTTTCGTTTCTCACAGCCCTTTTCTCCTGACTGACCATAAGAACTTGCAGCAAGATCACTGCAGTTCATTTTGCAATGCACTGATGACGATAACAGGAGTTATCGAAACGTTTGCAATGTGTCGTTGATATCGTTTCCATTGGCCGTGATTTTCATTATAAGGCTGTTTAGTACTTCCGCTTTTCGTGTACCAAAGTCTATTTTTTTATTCACAGTAGATAGTGTGAAATTTTTGCAATTATCTTTTTTGTGAGTTTTGTTGGGGAGGAATTGGCAGTGTTTGAGTTTATATGGTGGAGATATGAAAAAACTTTGAGAACCACTGCGCTATATAGCCCAACAACTGACCCTTGCAATAGTTACCTGTGATGCCCTCATATGCTGATAAATAGTCGTATGAATCCTCAGAAAGTCCAGAGTTTATCTGAAAAGGAACCAAGTCAGTCTAACGCGCTTTATGAGTAACTGGAAATGCGTTTCTGTCATATTTCAGATGGGCATCAAGCACTTTTATAAACTTTACAAGCTAGTGAAATGGATGCTTTTCACGCATTGCCCAATTACAAACCTCGTACGAGAAAGAGGTGACGACAAATAGGGTCTCAGTATAATATTGTGCCATACCAAAATTGATATAAAAATACAATGTTGTAGATATAGATTCCAACATGTCCGGGTGCAGATGCAGTTTTGCATCAAAATCTAGCTTTCATTTCAAATGTGAAACAATGATGTACCCGCAAACATTTAGTCTTTCACCATCTCAAACACTGGAGCATTCAATAGATCACATAACGAAATGTTTACAAGCACCATTTGCATTTTGCTTCTGTTTAAAAATCACGGTAAAAGCCTGAATTAGCAGATTAAAAAAGCAAGCGGCAACGAAACTATGTTTGGAAGCGATTAAAAAAACGCACATGGATATATTTTTCTTTGAGCAAATGAAGCTCAAACTGAATCGACTTAACAATTAAAGCTTGCGTGAACAGAGTAAGTCTAACATCCACAAAGATTTTCAATTTTTATTAACTACGCCATAAACAGAATTGGAAGTTAGTAGAAAGAAAATATTTTATATGTCAAAAATTCTTTCTTTGTAGCCAGCCCTAAATATTGGAAGGGGCCAAATATTTCGATCTTAGGCAAGCAACATTATTTTGTTTAGGACACCGCCTCTCGAAGCACAAAACGAAAGATATGTTAGAAATTTGGAGGCCATGGCCTCTTTGGCTCCCCTTAGTAACGCCTCTGATTCAAGCTCTAATAAAATTTTTCTGATGACTCTTGTGGCCGGGATACGATTGTCTTGAATTTGGAACAGGTTTTCGCACTAAACTGTTTTGCATTTGTGCGATAAACTTATCGTTATATGCTTCGTAATGATTTTTTCCTTAGTCGTGTCTAGCATTTGTCGAGGTGCGCGGTTACCAACTTCGCATCGTACTGGTTTCCAGAACACATAAAAATTACCGCTATATGAATCGAGGTCGACGTTGAAAATCTAAAATGGAAATTTTAGTTTGTTTGCAATCACAAGTCATGAGGATTCACGGATTTCTGAAAAATACTCGTGTAAATTACTGGGGTCAGTCAGAAACTAGTTTCACCATCAGATAAAATCAAAACCTTACATTCTGGCGAAAAGTTCTAAAGGTTTTGATGGAATGATGCATGGCAACGGGTTATATACCAATTAGTCAAACAGAGTTTTCTGCAAATGCTCATCGAAAGGAGGCATGCTGGAGTAATATTAATTTGTAACAAGAATAACTTCTAACTTGTGGGCTTACTGGAAAACCTAAAGCTGTTCTGTGAAAAGACCACTATTTCACATGCAGCTTTTTCGCAAGTCTTATAAACTGACTACCAAATAAATGATGAACAAGCCGTTTGAGCTTTTTAAATTTGCATACAATTTTGAATGGTGCTTCTCAAAGAACATTTTCAGCTACGTTCAGCACAAAATCAAGGTTTTTAGTTTTTATTTAAAAATTCTATCATTTTACCTCTTCACGCATCACTGAAGTTTTTGTAAACACGCAGTTCTAAAAACAGATGTCATGAGGACTGGCTTTGACATTGGGCGTAGATTGATTTTAGATAAACGCCTGCATCAGAAATAATGACACAAAAACCCACTGCCTTGTTGTTTCTCATAAGGCTTTGAGAAACGCGCAAGTTTGGATCTATTCTGAAACACGGATAACCACACAAACACTTGTGTTGTTGAATTTGAGTTTATGACATTTAGTAGAATGGCCAAGTAATTCAATCAGACAATGATAAGAAAACTCAAATAGCTAAGGTTACTGCGAGGAAAGATATTACAAACTATCTCATCGACTACCGCATTCCTGTTTGCAATTATACCTGTGACTTTGCCTTCAACCATTCCAGTACTTACCGCAAAAATGGTACACACTGCCACATACGACGTAAAGAACATTGGATTTCTCAACTTTGTGAAACCAATGAAAATGATCAGCGGTTCTTGAATAAGTAGTGCTTAAATGGAAACAAGAATATTCTTTGCTTAGAAAAAGAAGCAAAAATACAATAATTACGATTGGGCGGCTTTTCCCAGTGCTTTAATTTTGAACCACATGACATTCGGAAAAAACATAAGGCTATTATTTTCCTTTGTGCGTTGTTTTCTATATTGTAGATATTTATTCAGCTAGCTTAGAGGCTCACGTAGAAATCGCCCTATTTCCCAGCAGTAGCAATCTATGGCCCACTGGTTGGGAAACACTGGACTAGGGAGACCGTCAAAACAACTTCAAATATTTAGTGCCTGGCCAACCTCATAAACTGCAATTAGAAAATGTTCTTGACACAAGTCGCTACCAGCTAATTTCGATGTTCCACGCCATACATCTAAACCATACAAGTTGGCAGAGATGAACGCTATTATGTTTTTCAAATCTAACTCCGATCCAACAATTTTTTATCAAAACCCAATTCAAAAACTGACAGCTTCAAAGTCCAAATCCTGCTTAAATCCAAAAATCTGTCACTGTGTAATGTTACGGTCTAGGACAGTTCGGCGTTGCGGTTCGGCGACAGTACGTTTCGGCGACGGGACGTTTCGGCGATGGTGGTCGCAAATGTTTTATACGAAGAAAGTTTGTTTTTGAAATACTTCAAAGGTTAGGCTACAAAGGATGTTTGCTTACCCTAAAACAGTCCTAAACTCATGCCTATGACCAAACCGCGGGCTGCATGAGGCCCGGTCGAAGGTTTTGTGCGGCCTAGTTTAGGTAACGCTGTAGTTCAGTAACCCACTTACTGACAACATGGCCTGTTTTTGATAATTTNATACAAGGTTAGACATTTTTGATACAGGTGGTCCTCAGTGCCACTTTATTGCGTCCATACTGCGTACAGGCATGGGCGTCGGAAGGATTTTTTTCAAGGAGGCCATTAGTGGATTTTTCCAAACGTTTTTCTCGGGGGGATCAAAAGTGGTGAAATTTGTTTTTTCCCACTCGAAACTAAGAAAACAACCTTTTTTGCTAAAATTTTCAAAATCCAGGGGGGCCAAGAACCCCCTGCCCTCCTATTCCGATGCCCATGCGTACAGGTAGATTTCGACGTGTCCACTGACACCTTGGTTCAAAATTTTCTACTAGTTCTGATATCTACCCTTGTTCCATTGGCACTAAACTTGCCTATGAAATCACACTTACGGAGTGATTAAAGGTGCCAAACAGTCGTTACCATTGCACTTAGGATGGGAACGCTTTCAGTATATTAGCTGAAACTAAATTTAGTTTGCTGACATTAAAGTAAGTCATTCAATGTGCGGCCCTGGTTACGATAGTGACATAATTTTTGGCTCAGTCAGCAATTTCGGTTGGACATAGTTGATCTAAACCTAAATCCTAAACATAAACGCTAACCTTTTAAAGAAATACATAATAAACGCTCCCATCAAGTGTCATGTTTTAACTGATTTATCCCCGAAACGCCCATCGCCAAAAGGGCATCGCCGAAACAGCGTCGCCGAACCCGCGTCGCCGAAACGGCATTGCCGCCGAAATGTCCCATTCCGTAATGTTAGGCTAGACGAAATGCAACGAAAAATTCCAAAACAAAAAATAGCTTGGAAACTAATTCAAGTTAATTTATGCTCTACATTTGACTCGCAACACCGTAATAGTTGACACTTTAAAACCCTCAAGGTAATCGCTATTACCAGCAATGAGAAGCTCAGTTGTAGAGTACAAGATATCAAACCAGAAAGAACAACTGGCATGCAGCAAAGCGAGTTGTTAGCACTAGGCTACACATGACAATGATGAACTGTGCTAAATGTTACCAGGTAGCAGATATTTCTGTACGTGTAACAATCATGAGTCAAGAAAAGATACCCTGTATTACATCAGTGAAAGTCACATCAATTCCCTAGCATTGAAAACATGATACATAAGGCAGCAGACTTGTATCACTGCCCGTAGTCAAGGATAAAGATTTAAAACAAACACGATGTACAATCTCGATGGACGTGAGAAACTCCACTACACATAGCTTCATGGATTAAATACAGTAACCTGCAGTCTCGAAGCTGATCTGAAAATTGCGAAGAAGTTCAAAACAAAATTATTAAACACAAATCCAATCCAAATCCTTTAAAAAAAACTAAAATACGGCAGTAGTTAAGTCAAACTTCATGTTCATTTCTGCTAGTTAGTGTTGAACTCGTGGATAAGCTGTTTTCTTCTTTTGACGCTACGGAACGTCTGTCGTGCAACATGCGCGCGGAAACTGCCATTGAATGCGAATATCGAGCGGACATCCACTGATTCGTGCAGTTCGAAAGCGCAAATTGATTGCACCAGCTATAGCGTCATACAATATAGAAGCAACCTTCACAGCGTTTCACTCCTGCGAGTTTTATTCAATGCCAGGTACTGGACTCCTGCGGTCTACACATACGTAACACTACAGTATTTAAAACACGGTATTTCTAACATTGCTGAAATCTCCATCAACTGAGTTCTTGCAATGGCCTATAATGCTGCTCCTTGTGTGAACCACAGATGATACACCTACTGTACTTGTGCTGAGTTGTGATGTCTTCTACCGGGACTCAGCTGAGATGGTGCTTTTGAGCTAGTTGTTCACTGTCAGCAAAAATACTGAACTGATGATCCATTACACAAAATCAGAGTTTCAAGCTAAATATAACCAGCGTTCAGAAAAGGGACTGGGCATAAAAAGGAGTACCACCATAAGTGAAAGAAAATTTAAGAACAAACTAAAAACCTGAAACATTGTGTCGTTTTATTTGCTTCTCTTTATTGAAAATACCTCGGAGTAGTTTCACTGGCAAAACTGGGATTATTTCAGTTTGGCTGCAATATGCCATCAAGCTTTCAGAGACTTCCTTCTGATTTCTTCTGGCGCAGCGTCCAGCAAAAATGAAGTTAGACTAAATTTAAATGTTCTGTTTTTGAAACTTTCTGCCCACTCGAGTCGTTCGTAGCGACACATCTTTGGATTCTGTTTAATAGAAAATCACAATAAAGTCGGTCAAGCAGAATTGATGTTCAGGCAAAGATTCGGCTGCGGTCTAGTTGTGCCAATGACAACTTTCCACTGCATCATTCGCGCTATCACCACGTTCCACAAGAAGAGAAAGATGCATTCGCAAACACGGTAACTCGAAATGGGTGATGTAAACTTTGGGAGAAGGTTTCAAAAGTATGTGATGCTTTCAGGGGCGTAACAAAGTTAGATGGCGCCCGGGGCAAGAAGCAAGTTGGGCGCTCCCATGTTCGAACCTGAGGTCTTCCGGAAGCAAATGTACTGTATTGAAGAAAGTATTTGTGACATTATTGGGACTTTTCGGCGACCCCGCAGTCATTTGGCGCCTCCCGCAGTGATTTGGCGCCCCCATAGTGATTCGGCGCCCGGGGAATTGTTCCCCCCTTGCCACCCCTCGTTACACCCCTGGATGATTTAGGCAGTGGTCTCCAAACTTTTTTGTCTGAGGGCCACATAAGCTCTTGCACAACAGTTCGTGGGCCTGACATCTTATTTATGTTTCTAGACATGTTGCAATGTACCAAACATTTTTTTCGTAAATATATTATTTTTTCATTATTCATAAAGTGTCTTTGAGGCTGGATGAAATAGTTTCGCGGGCCGGATGAAATCCCGCGGGCCGTTGTTTGGAGACCCCTGATTTAGAGTATAAATGTTTTTCTTCCGAAGTTTCAAAATTGTGGTTACTGCCGAGGTAATCCGTTTGAGGTACACATCCCGTGTGTATTTTTCACAGGCAATACTGCTGCTTTGCAGTGGTGCACAGAGCTTGGATGTAAGATGAGAAAGTTATTGACAATAAACTAGAAGATGTAAACCTACATGAAACCACGAACTGATGGAAAGTTTCCCTTGAATTCGTTAGTGAGGATAATATTTGACACACAGCTGTGTCTAGCGCTGCCCTGACTATAACACACATCTTCACTTGATCTGGTCGAAACGTCGATGCTTCGGCGATATCGCTCTGTTAAAAGATGCAGTCATACCTTATTCTTGTACCAATAATGAAATATCCTAAAGCAAAGCATGATCAAGGTGGATGAACATCATGGCCACTTAAGGAGACATAATGCCTTGTATTTCACTCAGTTAAATAGACTGCATTGGTTTAAAAAATGATGATAGGTTTTCTAACTTTGAAGAATTCGTTTCCTCGGTGTCATCGACAGCAACACCCCAATTTTGCAAGTTCATTTCTGCATTTTGTCAAACAGTTTTTGCCAAAGCAAAAAAGTTTTCAATTGAGTTGTCGTTGCCCCAATAACTTTTGTTTTGCAAGCTTCGTTTCCCTCTTTTGTTGTAAACCCTCTGTCTTTTATCAACTGTTTTTTTTTCGCTGTAGATCGGAATGCAAGAAAATCGCACACTGTTGCTTTAGACCAGTGGTTCTTAACCTGGGGTAAATTTACCCCCAGGGGTAAATTTCACCTTTCGAGGGGGTAAATTTACTGAATCATCACTGATAACAAATGTGAACTTTTATAAATTTACAAAATGTTATAAACTAGATTGTTAGGCTCGTTAGGTGTAGGACAAAACCCAAAAGTACACCCGACATTGTTTTGTTCGTAGAGTTGAGTTAATTTTATTTGGCCATAATTAGTATTATACAATTATATCAATCTTTTCCCAGATCTTAGGGCCTAGAAGCCTCAAAGACCTTTTTCCGTATTTGGTGTGGGCCATTTGCCAAAAATATGCACCCCTAGTTGCACTACGCGTTGCATGACAGTGTACTTG
>JGI24158J21664_10011929_pt1 | contig 11535 bp, 6 predicted proteins | sample Ectturendosymbi3_FD_21664 | JGI IMG/M metagenome (IMG submission 21664)
ATTAATTGGGTTTTCCAGCACTGTTCATTGAAGTTTGTGTTGTAGAGGTCCTGGCGTCACTCTTTCTGGCCTCGTCTTTTTTTAACATCACCGATTTCTATGGATCAATGACGTCACGCTATTGCTATGCACAGAAGATGATAACAGTTGTTATCGAAACGTTTGCAAGATGTCAGTTGTATCGTTTGCTTTGGCCGTAGTATTTATTATAAACCGATTTCTATCATCATCACTTGATACATTTCCTCAAATTTCTACACACATCACTGATTGGCAAGGGCGTACGCAAGGAGGGGTGTTGGGGTTAAAACCCCTCCTTGAGCTTGATATTTTACAAAAACTTTTTTACCTACGCAAGAGAGATTAAATGTTTTCGCATACTTTTTGCTTGTTAATTTGTCGACTTAATGCAAATACCACGTATTGAATTTGCATGAAAATTTCAAGGAACATTGTAAATGGGCCAAATAGTAATAATTCGGTTTTGGTGGAAATCTGAGTTATCGTCTGCGTCCAGGAAACACCTCACCACTTTTTGCAGATTTTTCGTCCACTGCGCATGTTTAAGATTGTGTTCCGCGATAGTTCACTTTATCCGAAACAGTTGTCTTTATTTTGTCTGCTATGGCTGAACATCGCAAGTGCTGACGGCATTGGATACACTACCAGTTTCTGTAGCATGATAACACTGTTGCACGAGCTCAAAAACAGCAGTTGTTGACATAGAAGCATTCCGGCATTTGATAACGTCTCAGCAGGGAAAAGAGAACTAAAATTTTGCTGGATTTCTATACATAACAAAAAATCGAAAGTTTTCTTGCGTGCTGTATGTGCATTCTCAATTCTTGTGTAGTTTAGCAAGATTCGATCTTGCAAATCGGGGTGTGTGTTAGACAGTAAAGCCGCATACTTTCTATGCTCCACTGCTCGTATTGGACAAGACATTAACGCAGCTTGATTTTGAAGTTGTAAATTGCTCTGGCACAGTGATGAGTGTGCTTTACGCCCCTGTTTTAACGCGCAGCCTGATATTCTCGCAATTATGAACTGCTGTGTCGTAGCGTTGAGTTTATTTTCCTCCGATATCGTAACCTGGAGCGCTGATAGTTTATATTCAGTGCAATGACACATAAAACAAGGGGAGTGCGTGTAGAAGAATATGCATATTGTGTCAACAAATTTCGCGAAAAGGTTTGTTTGGAAACATAAATATGACGTCAAATTGTGACGTCACAAACAGCGCACACCAAATGCAAATGACCACCATAAGCCTCTGAATGAAATCCCCCATGCAAATTTTCTGCGCACGCCACTGCTGAGTGGGGCCCCGCAAAAGTGTTTCTAATCGGGCCCCGCACTTGCTAACGCCGGCCCTGCTTATGTGGCCCTCTGACAAAGAAGTTCGGAGACCCTTGCCATAAGGAGTGAGCTGAAAGCACTGATCAAACAATCCTTAAGTACTAATTTACATCGGCATTGATCTATAAAAAGCGTGAAGAAGCCAAATGTATGCATAAATGCACCACAGGCATTTGTAGTTTTCCAAAAACTTGAGCATTTTTAGTTGTTTGTGTTCACGAAAGTCTCAGCGGGGATTGTATGGATCAATCAAAAGTTTTTCAGGTGCGTACAGTTTACTTCTGTGAAAAGGAGTCTTTGTCGAAAGGTGTCGAAACATGCCATGCTTGCCGTTTCAGCTTGTGTCTATAAACGAACACCCACTTCTCCCAGATTTTCAGCACATAAAGCAAAACGAAAATATGCAATCTTTTTCCATCTTTGATTAGCGCTTCGTCACTTCCCCCCAAAATTCAACTTTCGCAGAAACAAGTTAAACATTAATCAACAGACACTGAAAATAGCAGGCTCAATATTGCACAAATTTAGCCTTGTGCAAAGGTGGAGACTCTGTGTAAGGATCCATGGCAGTAAACGCCTACTTCCGGCAGTAGTGGCAAGACGAAAGTAAAATGACAAACTTATTTTTGGAAAAAGAGTGATTGCTTGCATAACAAGTTAAACATTACAAGTAAATCACTCCCAAACATTTTAGTGCCTAATTTATTCGTATCTTTATTCTCCCGGTCCTCAATAAGATGCAAAAAGCGACAAGAAAAATAAAATACGCATAAAACTTGAAATACATCTCCCATGTCTCAAGCTAGAAAAGCTGCGCAGAACAATCTTACTTGCATGGTTCGTATTCACTGCAGAGCCAAGAATGTCAAATCCATCATGAACGTTGTGAACGCACTGGAAGTAATACCCAAGTTTTAATATTCGGTCATCGGATGCTCAGAACGTTTCCGTTTTGGCACAAAACTTGAAATAGCCACATAATCTCCTAGACGCAGAAGAGCAGCAAAACCTGAAGCAAACGCACAATCGTTTCAAGCAAAGAAAATCCATGAACAAAGTCACCAGTAAGCAAGAGAAAATTACAAAAGTTGCTTTATGTTGTAGTGGTGGATTCAAGCACTCAAGTTTTGCGGGTAGCCTACTTATGAAAAACTGATGCAATGGAAAAACTGAAGTAAACACCTGATAAATGACAAAAATATGAGGAGCGACTTAAATGCTTTAAGAAGAAGGCATCCGTCAATCTATAGCACACGTCACAGCACAGGTTCTTGATCACGATATTAAAACACAGAGTTTGTTGAAACACCACAGCAGTCATCTTTATCGGTAGATGAATATGCAATCGGAGTGAATGTCTTTGCAATTGCAACGCTCTGAATAAGATATGCCATTTATACTAAACACTTGAGGACTTATTGTGCGAATGTGTGAACAGTTTAATGTCCAATATCTATGGACTTTTCATTTATAAATATATGTGAACAGACACCTGAATGCTTAATTAATGCCTTTGGCCAATTTTGAGCGTTAATTCAAACTCCAAACGCTATCGAATTACAAGGACGATGCTTCCTGCCAGACAGACGTTTGTAATAACAAATCTTGCGGATATGGAGCGCAGGTATCCTCAGCAATATTTATCATCGGTCGTTCTTAGTGTGGTATCACAAATCCGAACGATAGTGTTTGTCGCTTACCTATCAAATGAATCTGGTATGAAAATAAAGGGAATTTTTGCCTCTCAGTGACAAGTGATTGCAAGACACCGTGTGATATTTTGGTCGCTTCTAAAACCTTGTGTAGTTGAAACTTTTTAGTTTTTGTGGCTGTAGTTACGTTTCGTTGACACAGATGACAAAGCAGCAATGGAAATAAACACGATTGACAAAGTCAGAGCGCTCAAAGCGTTATCCAATCAGTGTTGTTATTGTCTTATGGAAAACCGTTTTGCTGTTTCTGATTGCCAGTTGAAAGCATTGCTTTCCAACAGTTGCGATTACGCTTTCGCACTGTGTAAACGAGAGTGCTTCTCACGCGGATTGTGAAAAGACGTCATTTGGAGTAAAAACTGCGGCTGTACGGTTATTTGACACCTTATGTATCGAGCCAAGCGACACGAGTTTACCGTAAAACGACGCTGAGTGTTGGCCGGAAAACAAAACTGCGGAGGACTCCAGCACAATGCAGCGCGATCGCCAACATGCACCACTCACAGCTCGAACGCAACTTTAGCTGCGAGCCATTCAGAGGCACTCGATTGTATCAGTGTTTAAACTTTCGACTGCCTTTTGTAACTCCTCCCAGAACATGAACTGTTGAAAGCCTGACTAACGTAAGCGACGCCCACCTTCTTTTGAACGACTGACGGAAGCCTCGATTGGAAACAAATGTTGTTGGTAATTAAGCAGCGGAGAAACCCATTTCACACAGTCAACGAAAACCTCTGCCTTCCTCATGAATGTAGGTTTAGACAGTACAGGTTTAAACAGTTAGCAAAATTCATAGCAAACTTTGACACTTGCTTGCTTTCATTTTGTTTCTTCTGGAATTGTGTTTTTTATAAGTCGTATGTTCCCAAAATGCTTGGTGCAACCACAATAAACACAGCCTTTTTTCCATGAGAAATTTTACGCGATTTTAGAGAATTTTGACTTTAGTAAAAATATGATTTTAATGTAAGTTGAATCTAAAGTTTGGTGAAAAAGTAACCATTTTTATAAGTGTATATTTCAACTGCTTTTAGAGCTGCCCTTGCTTTATGCCACCAAGTCTACAATGAGGTGACTGTATTTGTGCAACCTTTCAGCCCTGCATTGTTGTTAGTTCGGTTCGGTTCGGTTCAGTTTATTTAGCACCCCGACCACGTAGAGAACATATGGTCGGGAATGCAAGGCAGGAAGCGACGACCGTAACTGTCATTGGATCACGTAGCATTGGATCGCCTCACAAGTTGATGTAAAACGACAAAATGCACGTGTAACACTATTGTGAACACAAAAGAATTGCAAATAAAAATAAAGACGTTACAATAAAATAACAACACCGCACAATGACCAATGCAATTAATATTGCTATATCGTGGTATTAGCTAAGATATCACATCTGAATTTCTGTTTGGACTTTCATGGTACACTCAGGGCAGTCAGTGTCGATACCTTTCTATGCAGACAATTTTATGCTTCTGAAATGTGTTCTGGCTTTCATGTTTGCGAAATGGCCCTGAAAAACGTAATGCCGACAAGAATGTTACAATGATGTGCTTTAACAAAAGAAGACAAACATGCAACACGCCTTCCGAAAGTTCTCAGCTAATTTTGCCGTACGTTTAGGGAAAACGCTGCCTCAAGATGTTGTTGTTTTTACCATATAGCACACTGAGCAACACTGTATTTTTGGAACATTACACTGAACGTGCGTGACGAAAAATTAATCAATTTTAATTTGCGGCAGTTCAGTGAGCATGGTCATGTGTACCTGACCTTGAAAAGAATACAGGTAAAGTTTTCTAATTAAGCAAACTTTACCCGTTTGGTGTAGTCCGATCAATCAGCAACTGAATTAGACGCTTGACTGTGGAGAAAAGAGACTTGAAGGGAAAGAGGTGTATATCTACCAGCTAAGCTCCACTCTATTTTGTCAAAATTATGGGAGACACGTTAATCTTGAGATTTAGACAAACTTTGTTTTTTTACGCTTTGTTAATTTTTTTGAAGCTAACGTTGAAACGGCCAGTGAGGTCAATCGAATTTATTGCTTGAGATATAATCAAAGTCAGATGGGAAAGCAGAAAGGTATGGGCTTTAAAATTTTTGTGGTTGGAGTTTTACAAACTTGACCTGATTCTTTCAAAGACGCTATGTAATTTGCATCTGATACCCTGAGCAACCGTCTGTCATAGCTATGGATCCATTGGCATTTTTGGGTCATATCCGAATTTAAGGGTCTCAGATATGACATCTGGTAAGACTTTAGATTGCTTTACATAAAAACGCTTTTATTGAAAAACAAACATGAATTGATTTTTCTGTGTAGGATTAGCAATAAATTCCAACAGACGAGCGCTCATGAGATGATGGGATCGATGGCATTAAGGGCTTTGCAACAATCGATGGTGCCTTTCACGTTCAGATCAGAGATGGCAATGTTCAAAAGAAAAGAAATGAATATCTGATACAAATTTACGGTGACACCATTAGTGACAATGGAACGAACACGCTCAGCGATTTCAGATGATTACTCTGGATGGGCTTCATCAACAAAAGAGAGAAATTACAGTACGCCGTTTTCGCTCCGTCCGAACCAGCTGAACCAATGCCAAATAATCTCAACGCTGAGCTGAATCGTGGTAATAGCGGGCTTGTGAATTTTTTGGTTATCCATTGCTGATCCACACAAGTCCACATATGAATTCGTGGATCAGTGTACAGATTACATGTAATCTGAGGCGTGTTACGTTTCACAAACACGAACAGCAGGGCCGGGCCAGGGCTTCGTTAACTTGCCAAGTCCGAAAAAATCAACAGCTTTCATTCTGAAACATTGGCAATCTGATTTTCTTTGGCTGGTTGTTTTTGGCAATTCGATTTTCTTTGACTGATAGTTTTTTCGAGAAGTAATCGATTTCTCGCTAAGTGTGTAATCATGTAATAATTCAGAGCTATAAATATTTTATCCCGACATTGCCTAAGAGAGGAAAACAAGCTAATTGCTGTATCCATGACAAAACTTAGCAGAACTCGTGGCCTCGTTTTCCTTCTACAACTTGCACTCCACCAGCTTTGCATTGTCAAAGCTCACAAGAGCGGCCATCCATCACCAATGCATGCTGCGCAAGGAAGGAATTTCTGTCAGCCGCTTATCACAAACGTGCCATCGGACCGAGAAATCCCCGACATGCTACCAAAAATTTCACTGTCAAATGCACTTGTCGATTGTACCACAAACGCTTGCGATGAGAGTCGCTGCACATTGGGGTCATGAGAGCGAAACTGTTAAAACTGTTCATCACTCACAAGTGAAGCATGCCGCATCCGCCCAAGCCGCAATTCACCTCAATCTTGGGAACTAACCGAGGTGATACATTTTACAGTTGTGAATCCCATATCCTTGATTTTTTCCACTGCGTGCGACAATTTTACTTTAAATCAGTTTCATTTGAACCCCTTCCATCCTAAAATACATTTTGCCTTGGACTTGGTCTTTCGAAAAAACATTTTTTTTATTGTAAGATGTACATGAGATACAGGCCTGACCTTGGAGGCCCAGGGTAAAGAAAGTCTATATGTAGTAAAGGTGTAAGCCCACACGCAATCCTGCAGTTAAAAGATAACGTTTATGCGGTATTATTTTTTCAAGGAAGACCTGCATTCATATTTTTCATTCTTGTTTGCGTTACTCGCAACAACACAACCAGCTCATTTAATTACAGTACATATTGAAAAAAATTAACATATTTTCGTAACGAGATAGCAGTAGATTAAAATTATCGCCTTAATAATTGCCGGGCTCTGGCATTAAGTTTCAGATAATGATAAGCTTACTAGAAGAAATCTAACTGCAAACGCAGATCTCATTGGTTCGGAAACGGCTGGCTCGCCGCCGAGTCAGCTTGCAGTCACAGTGTTGCGTACTTCGAAGTGTCTTTTTTCTCGACCGACGGAAAGGGTTCGTTCTGAAGCCGATTACCGGACAGTTGCGCTTCGCTTGTCCGGAGGCAGTTGAGGACGACGTTTGCTTTCTTCACGGGCAAAATTTTTCGCATTCAAGGCAAAAACAGTCGAAAAACAAGCTTCGCAAAATCTTTGTTTGTCATAATAGCGTAAATTGATCAAAGCAAGGCTCCCTTTAAGCAAAAATAGTATAGTTTTGCTAAAAAAAAACCAAACAAGTTTAAGGTGAAAAGTATAGCAAAGGTCACACAGAAAAAAGAAAGTTTATTATTTTGTTAACAGTGATGCAGCAGGAGCAGAACAGCATAAAGCTTTTAGCTGATTTTTACAACGAATGAGCAGTTTGCAACCAGCAACAAGGGATGGTTTTAATGATCTCTCTGTGCATCGCATTATTCAGGCGATTTAAAAGATGCGAACGAGATTCAGGCTCGGCAAACTGTCTGTTGCACGGCACGTATTGCAGATGTTGCGCTTGAGAAACAAAACCCTGCCCTTCCAACTGAATAATGCAAACGTTTGATACACAGTTATGTTTTATAAACGTAATGGGAAATTCATTCGTTTGATTAGGCAGCCAAAGTGCTAAAAGCACTCAGATCCGCAGATTGCTTCAGCATTTTTGTACGTGTTAAGTCTAGCCGTGACCTTTGTCTCCTTTGTAATTTGTCAGTCACATCTACCACAGGTACTTACCTCGTATGTTTGAAAGGTATCACAATGCCGTGTGGATCGTAAATGAAAAGGCACAAAAGCTTGATCGGAAAAAGAAAACAGCGGATTGTTTTTTCGCTTTGATTCGCATGGTTTTCATTAGATTAGATGTCTGTTTATTTAGCGGCTGGTATCATTCTAAACCCTGCACATAAATTGTACCAACAAAATCATCGACGCGTATGCGTTATAATGCTTTTGTTATTATAGGGTAACACTGGTGTGATCGGCTGAAGGGATGACAAGATCCAGGTGTCTTGTATTTGTGAAAGCTGCTCTGTGATTATAATATATCCGCGATATGATTGTGTAAAATAAAAAAACATTCGGAATAACCGGAAGCAATTTGGGTGGGAATTTTCAGATCAAACAAATTTTCAGCAAAACATTTTCGTTGAAGCCAAGCGAAACAAAAACGATCACCAAAAGCTGAGACAAACAACACCAAATGTGCATTTTCTGTAGTGATCTGATTTTATTGTCCGCAGGTAGGATCGTACGTAATTATGCTATAATGAGAATTTGTTATTACGCTGAACGTGCGTGAGTGCGAAAGTGTTCGGTTCGAACGAAAAAATTAGCAAGATTTGATAACTTATTACTCAACTGATTAACTCAAAGCCCAGAACTAATTGGTAAACAAGGCAACACTGTCGCTAATGACCAGTAACCTGCGTCGAAGGGTTGAAAATTGAAAAATTACTGCAAGCATAATCTGTGGGTTCGAGCTGATGGTAATCGCAATAATATTTGAATAAGTCCTCTTCAGTGTTCACAAAATGCGAATTTGACGACTTAACCTTGCGAATTGATGACCCCAAACGAAGTTAGCCACTGGACCCAAACCTTACCTGGTCAAATCAATTGCTTTTCGTCTCAGTTGGTTGCGTTTTCGTCCAGAGGAAACTTAAATTATTTTCGTTTCCGGCGTTTATCGTGCAATTACAAAGCGATAAACATCATCTGGAAAGAATGACTATTTGGCTTCAAACCACTGGCTTGTTGTATGAAACCTGGCACACTTGGTACGAATGGAAGTCAAGAACAATAAGTGGTAAGGGACTGGGCCTTTGATTACTTCAAGGTCTTTGTTGGAAGCATGTTTTTCTAGCAGCATTTGCAATTCACTTTTCGCTCCCGTCCGTTTGCTGTATAGTACCACTGAGACCAACAGTGTGAACCCCATGTCTCAAATTCTGACTTATGCCACCAGGCTTGCAGCTTGCACATGTAAATAGGATTCTGTTCCGCTTTCCAACAAGTGGGTATTGTTTTACCCAGACATTTTCCTGATAAATCCTCGTATCAATCGGGCAGTAGCATTGTTGCTTTGATTCCAATTTTTATTTTCATAAATTGCCAAAGAAGTTCCTGTGTAATTTTACTTTGCTTGTGCTTTTACGTATTGTGCTGGGCTCTCACGTCTTATACAAAAATTACACGTTTGACGAGGTGTTGTTTTTGACAAAAAAGTGCTTGTACTGGGCAATGAAAGGAGCTTGCACAAACGATTTCGCCACCACTGCCCAGTCGTGTGGATGCTATCTCCAGCGGCTCTGTTGTAATGCGGCGCTGATCAATTCCCGTAAGATGATTTCTCAGGCTTAAAATATCCAAATCGACACATTTGGTTCAAACTCCAGACATCAAAGGTGCTGAAGCGGCATCGGCGGTAACTCAGAGCTTGTTTTGATAGCAGCACTCTAAACTTTTTGTTGATGTTTCAACAAAAACCCAAGAGCCATCGACATTTGCCACAAAACATCGAGGTTAACCAAACACTGCTTCTTATCATTTGCTATTTACTCCCGGTGTCATTCTGCGTTATATCAGCAGTAACAATATAAACAAGCAAGTGTTCTAAAGCAACTCGCGATTTTCCTGAATCATACGAAAAGAAAAAGTTCCTTGCAAACTACTGTACATGTAGGAAGTAGGATTTAGTTAGTCACTAAGCGCCAATTACCTGATTAAGCACAGCATTCGCGAGTTGCTTTCTTCACCGCTTGACCGTGCTTGGCTGTGAATTGCCGCCCTACCACTTATTGATAATACAACCTGTTAATTAGACCAACGACGCAGTACAGCATATAATAGCGAAATTAGTTGCACGAAAACGTATTTGCCACGTGCCAAGTTGTGAAATAGCTCAAGACCTAAGGTATGACGAAAGTTTTTTCTCTGTAAAGTTCTGAAGGGGGTGGCTAGTTAAAGCCTCCGTTGTCAAACATGGATATGATAATGGGTAATTGAAGAAAGTTGAAAATAGGATAGTTTTTTTAAAAAAAGGTGTAAAATTCAGCGAAGGTTTATTTCAGCATTTCCATGCAGACAGACTTTTTCTAAGGTTACTATTCTCGATTAAATAAGAGACATAAACATACGAGTTTTTTACAAGAGCGTAATCTACGTGACATAATTTTTACCCTCGTTCAAGCAGAATTGCGATGAAAAAGTTCGAAATCGTTTTGTGACCTTGCTCACGAAACTCGCTAACAGCAATGAACGTCTGAAAAGGCTGGAACATGGTGGACAGTCGCTGATATTCCAAAACCCGGCAGGCCATGAAGAACTAACACGCAAAGTTCGATCTACTGTTTTTTCTGCGTTCTGTACTGAAGCGCTTTTGTCGATAGTTAGAATCTGTTCGTTAGCATTTGAGTAGTGAATGGCGACTACAGCGCAATTGCAAAAGCTTTTTTTCCTGTCGGGGAATTAGGAACGTGGCCCTTGACGCAGATCGTTTGCGCGCTGAAGGCTTTGGAGCAGTTTTTGTCGCCAAATTACTTTCGCCCTATTACCGAAGGTCAGGCTTATCTCCGCGCCACAGCTGGGCAGTGAAATCGGTGTGACCCACGATGCAGTGGCCACCTCCCACTGTTACGATTTCACCGGCAATTAGAGCAAAATTCCTGTGCCGCTAAACCAGGTCAATGGTTTTCCCTTTGATCGAATGCACAGAAGGTCGATCGTACAGCAACGTTTGTTGACTGATCCTCAAGGTGGACAGGACTTTGTGCTTTGAAGTCGCTACGTTTTGCACCTAATAAAATAAAGTGATACGGTAGTTCGTGTTTGAAGCCAGTGTCTTATAACTTACTTTGCAAGGATTGACATCAAAAAGCAGTATCCAGTCAGAAAGAAGGGAACAATGGAACAAGGTAAGGTTACAATAGGATAGTCTCCAGCATCGTTGTTTAAGTTTCATATTTGGTGAAAGAGTTGCCAAATGCTTATAATACTAAAGTCGTTCTAGAGTGCTGGTCTGTAAACTCGTTTGCCGATCAATGTTTTGCTAATGAACGTGTTGGACCGCACTAGCATGCATTCCCAAACAGTGAGATATAGGAATATGAAGGAAAACTTGTTAAGATGTTAATTTGGAATGGAACAAAAAAAACGTAAGCTTGGTCTCATGGTATGTTTCTTGGCTCGAGCAGGCGTCACTGATATTTTTTCGTTAACTTCGGAGCCTCAGTTTACAAGCTATGTACGAGATCCACTGGCAAGTTTTGATCGATGCAGGAATGTTGCGTCTTTGATCAAAAATGTAAAATAAGCATTGAAAGCTTTAGAGCAAACCTTCAAGATTTTATAGCATTGAGTCAAAGATGTTTTCCCTTTGTTGTGCATAGCGTAATTCTGCATTTAACTGAATGTAGTTGAAATTTGGACTCTTGTCAGCAAAAAAGCTGATTGCTGTGGATGGGAGATAAATCTAGCTTGAAACAAACGGCCTGCCGAACCTTAAAAGATTTAAGTGATGAATCCACTAGGCTTCGGAGTTGAT
>JGI24158J21664_10011931_pt1 | contig 11533 bp, 8 predicted proteins | sample Ectturendosymbi3_FD_21664 | JGI IMG/M metagenome (IMG submission 21664)
GACCAAGTTAGGAATTAGCGCCCTACTCCACAGTAGTGCTGTAACAAGTGTTACGTGTTAGCTAACAATAGTGTTAAGAATGTGTCTGAAACCGTATGGTTCTGTCTTCAATGCAGTTGCAAAAAGTGTCTGTAACCCTGTGATTCCGCAGGCTTTAATGCCTTGTGGTTGTACAACGTTCTGTATTGTCTGTTTTTATCAACCTGCGTTCTGCAAAGCGTGTGTGTTCATACTATGGACTTCGTGTCTGCTCATAAACAAATAAATTAAAATAAGGACATCCAAGCTAGATAATGTTATTTAATGATTAAGTTTAGCATGTCATGCATTGTCAGAGCATGTCTGGAAAACAACATCTGCCCCTTCATAATACAAAAATAATTTATTGGTAGTGTTTTGGAAGTAATCTTATATTTGTTTTTCAGATTTTCATCAGGTGTGCCAAGAAGTTTTCAGGTGTGCCATAAAAAATAGTTCTTTCACTGCTACTACATTCTCTTGGAATTCAATTAATTCCAGTTGAATTTTGGCAGCGTCTACACCAGTGGGAGTGGTATCAAGCGGCCAGAGTTCCGCTCCGCCACCTTCATCAGCGAATGCAGTGAATGATGGGTCGTTGCCTGCAACATAAGCGAAGATGTCCAGCAGTAAACAGCAGAGCTTGGCACCTATAAAATTTCCACATGTGCATGCGTCTTTTGCTTCAGTCGAGAATTCGGTAATGTCTGTCACTAAAAAGGGTATTGAGGAAAAAGCAGCAACTATTTTCGAAAAGTAAAGTCGTCAAACTGTTCGACAATATTGGCAATCAACTTTTAAATGAATTGAATATTCCCCAAATGCCTCGGAAAATCACTAAGTTCATTTTGATGACATGTTTGAAAATACTGAGCTTTTTATGGGAAGGGCGAGTAGTAGTGATCAAATCAAGAGTAGTATGCTTTTCTCCTTAAAGTTTTACATTCACGTCGTTGAGATGTTTCACTGTGTCAGCCAAAAATCCAACTGTTTCCCTTTCTTTATCATTTCCTAAAAAAGCTGAAAATACTTTAGCTTTACTTCGCATTTTGTTGACTTCCCGCAAAAAATTATTTCCCAAAGGACCAAAACTCTTCTTACTCAAGTATCTTTCATAATTTCTCACAAGTAAATTTGTATAATTGCATTGCTTTCGGAAAGAAAAGGTTTCATCACTATTTTCTAGCCTTGAATCCACACTTTCACCAGGATAGACATTATAGTGACGAGATATTTGTGAAAAATTATGACGAAACAATTACTTGCAACCGAATAAACATAACAAGCCCAACTCAGGTGTGCGCTGCAATATATAGCTGAACAACAGCTTGGTTGTCTATCACTTATACAGATGGCGAGGAGTTATGCTTTAGACGTACGTCCAAAAGCGCAAGATTTTGGTGAAAACTTTTGGTATAGAATACACCTTTGATAGGCTGACGAGGTCCGGTCGTCAACATCTAAAGGTCCGGATTCGGACCGCGGTCCGCCATCTGAGTAGCCCTGCGCTAATGATACTTGGGCATCCTGAATTTGGTGGTTCGTTCATGAAGCTGTAATCCAGTCATCTTCAACAGTGCCTGTAACGAGAGCCCCGTGCGCATGCGCAGTATGTTGTGGATCGCCGGTCATGCTGTTGTACGTGCCTCACGTCGGCGTCAGGAAAGCGCAATGCTGGCGGATCACACGTGGTGGGCATTATATACTCAAACTCTGTACTGCAGTTGTTGGTGTGGAATATTTTTCAAAACGATGTTGTTGCTTTTCGTTTGTGAGGCGTTGCCATTTTTTGGTTCAGTTGTGTCTGCAAGAAAAACGTGTTTAGTTCATTGGTCATCATGGCCTGACGTGTTGAATCACGTTTTTTTACAGACAGTAGCTTAGCCTNGTAATTAAATTAGTAGGCTGGTCNGTGGTCAGGCGATTAAGACCTGGGCTATAACGATTGAATTCTACAGTACTGCAAGGCTAGTATGGAGTAGCTCACAGACAGCAATCTACTAAGCTGCAGGGAATGTTGAAATAAACACTAGTGCAGAGTCCTACTCTAACTCTGCAGTAGTGTTGTACCAAGGCAAGCGCTACTACGAGTTAGTGAACAATAAATAGTGTTAAGAAGGTGTCTCGGTGTCTGTAACCCTGTGGTTCTGCCTCCAACGCCGTTACAAAACGTTCTGTTAAGTAAGTGTCTAGTAATGCTGTGATTCGGCCTCCAATGCTGAACTGTAAAGCGTTCTGTTTTGTATGTTTTTATGAAGGTAGTGACTACAGATATGTCTCACATGACACAGTGACAGTTTAAATAAAGGCAGTGGCTATAGATATACCTGTGGATCTTGAAATTTGAAAGCTTATGAATATACTCCACCTGTGACGTAACAGTTACACACGACGAGAGTGCAGTAAAAGTAGGCTTGGTAAAAATGAAGTAAACATAAAAAATAAACCCTAAACCTAACCGTAGCCCTAGCCCTAACCTAATCATTAATGCTAACCGAACGCTAACCTAACCTAATGCTAACCTAACACTAAGCCTAAGCTAAGCAAACCTAACCCTAACCTAACACTATCCTATCCCTAACGTAGCACTAACCTCTAAACATAACATCTAAGGTAAAAAAAGTAACAACAAAGATAACCAAAGGTGGCAAGGAAGTTGAGATTTGAACCAAAAACCATTGGATAGTTAAGTAGCCGTAACGCACAACTGTTACACTATGCGATGCATGCAGTTTGAATGACAAACCGACCCCCCTTTCATTTGAGTTGCGTCAGGACAGGCGTATCTGTAGTCACTTCCTTGAATGAAACACTAAGTGTGTCACTCAAATGCCACTGATGTCATAGTGTAGTGGATACGTTTAAGTTGTGTCAGGACAGGCGTATCTGTAGTCACTTCCTTGAATGAAACACTGAGTGTGTCACTCAAATGCCACTGATGTCATAGTGTAGTGGATACGTTTAAGGTCTACTGTGCTGATGTTTTTTGTTCAGCTTTAACCTTGGTGACTTCGTTTTGGTAATAGTGGTTGCACAAGTTTCTAAAATTCCCTCTTCAGATTTACAGTTTAGGTTTATGGTTTACGTTTAGGCTTTAGGTTTAGGGGTTGCATTGAGGGTTTAGGTTTACAGGGTTTANGTTTAAGGTTTGAATGTTTAGGTTTAAGGCAGGGTTTANGTTAGGTTTAAATGTTTAGGTTTAGAGTTACGTTTAAGTTTGAAGTTTAAAACTTCAGGTTTTTAGGGTTTAGCTTTAGGTTTTACGTTTAGTATGTCTCTGCCAAGCCTACTGCAATCTCCTTGTGCATTACTGTCACGTTACACTTGGCAGATTAATAATAAGGCTTCAAATATGAAGGTCCACAGGGTCAGGTGGACCTGTAACCACTGTTTTTTATCAACCTGCGTTGTACTGAAAGTGTGTGTTTGTAGGGTCAGTTCACCACCCTTCTTGCTTCTGAGTTATTTTTGTATATCAATTATTTTGCTTCTCAGAGGGAAGGAATAAAGCTTGGAACTTAATTTTTGGATTCCTGTTGCAAAAGTAAAAACTTCTGGTTAGATGTTAGATAGTCCAAATCAAGCGACAGTTTGACTTTGAGAATAACTAACGACCTAAAAATTTTTGATAATTCATTAGTCTTCGATGTCAATTAGTTTTTATTTTCAAACCCTTAAGCCTTAACCTAAACCTTAAGCATCCGTTCTCAGCATATTTGGTATCTGAGTGCACAGCCACCACTTGCAAAATGCATGACCTGAATGCTGAAATATCACTTTGTGCATGTGCAGATGGCGAGAAGCCTGCGATTTTGCAAGACAGAAATTTTGTTTGACACCAGTTACTGAGACAAGGAAAGTTGTAAGTTTGAATATTGCTGCTGTGGCATGTATTGAGAGGGCACTAAGGCCAACATGTTCTAGAACTATGTGCGTGTATGCTAACAAACTTCATTGCGTTAGAAAGCAGAGTGGGTGGTGGCGCTAGCATCAGCTAGAAGTCTTTGAATACATTTAGATTGTGAATACTTGTCTGCATGACTGCTTGGTTAAAGGTTGGCATACAGGGTTACCAATCGGAATGGCATTATATTCCGAATGCCATTCTGGAATGGCAGTATACATAAACTCAAAAGCTAGAGTAAAAGTTTTTTGAATTAGCATGAAATTGTTACAGTTTGCATTACAGTATGAAGATACCAAACAACTAGCAGTTTTTAACCATTTTTTTGTTTGTTAAGGCATTCGTCAGTTATCTACTTCAACCATAGAGTAGTCACAGACAATTGATAATTGGTACATAGTCAAATGGGGTAAAAAAACAAATTTTAAGTTTGTGTTATTTCTAAAACAAGCTAAGGTATTTTCTTGGTCTTTTGATAGAAGGTAACCCCCATATCATTGTTTATTGTGACATTGAATTTTTTTGGTTATCTTTTCCCAAAGAAAAATTATAATAAAAAACACTAGCTTTTTTTTACCCAGGTGAAGGGGTAAATTCTTTTCCCCATACATTTACTCCTCACTCATTTTTATGTCTTCAGCTTTAGTCTTGTACATAGACTTGTGAAACTTTAACTGATTACTTAGTGGTGCATTGGTAACTGGTTCAACAAACAAGTTCTTCTCATCTGATTCAACTTTCTCTTTCAATATGCCTTTTCTCTTTTTCTCACTTTGTACTTAAAAAAATTTTTGGGTGTAGTGACTTTTCCATGCATAAATGTTGTCCATTTTGGGGGGTGAAATTTCAAGCTGACCTGCCTTTAATAGCCTCAAGGCACGTTTCACTGTCTTGAGGTACATGTGTCAAAAATATTTTTTATTTGGTAAAGAAAATCTTTGCATTATTTTCATCTGGCTTTGACTAAATGTATCTGGCTCTATCAATCGCTGCATGCAATTAAATACTAATTTTTCTGATCTGGCCCTTAAGGGTAAACCTGATGTAGTGTGATTCCAGCAAAAAAGATTCTTTCAAACCTACCATTATTTTTATCCACGCAATGCTATTGTGATGCAGTTCAAGAAACACAATTGTGATACATCATCACCATTGTTTCATTACTTCCTGGACTAGCCCTGGGTTCTCAAACTGAGGGGCATTGCAATAAGGGCATGGGTGTGAAAATCAGGATAATTGCAAAAATTTTTTTTCTGTTTTTTTGTGTTTTATTGTAAGGTTAGCTGAGATGCGCGTATCAATGACTAATGCCAAAGGAGATGCACCTAAAAGAACCTTTGTTCTAGACTCAAAACAAGATAATTGGCAATTGCTTGAGCTATTATTATAATCACATACACACTGTAGTCCCGATATAATGTGATCCGATATAACGCAGAATCAGATATAATGCGGTTTGAGTATGGACCCTGGTTTCATAACTGATTTGCTGCAATACAGTACTTTTAGGTAAATAATTTTAAACATCTGAAAATGCGGAGTCGCATACAGTTTTGTCACAATCCAGACCATGTATGACGTATGTTAGGTATAGGCCTATCCCCGTAAAGACCGTTGGGCAATAAAATACCTTGGTATAATGTGACTCACTTGTAATGCGGTCTGATGTTGTGGATCTCGACATCTGCGTTATATCGGGTCTGCAGTGCATTTACAACATAGCTGAAACACCAACCAACAAATGAAGGTCCTTGTTCCTTGCAGAACAGTACTATAGAGAAATTAACTTTATCTGTTCTACAGTAAGATTGCATAAAAAATTTAAACATGGGGTAAAAAAATCTTTTTTTGCCCAAGTCAATATATCCATTTGGGGTAAAAACGAACTAGTCCAGTGGTTCTCAAACTATGTGCCGTGGAACTTTTTGAAATTTTTGAAAATAACCAATTTGTATTGGTGCCTGAAAGTTATGTTCCATTCTGAATTGTATGACAAACCGAACAATTTGAATTCCAGTCTCCAAGGGCCATCAGAAAATATAATCACAGCAACATCAAAGCTACGATCATATGACAAAAAGTTGACGTTGTGGAAAACTAAAGTCTCAAAGGAAATCTTTGATTCGTTCTCCACTCTTAATGAATCCCCACTAAAAAAAGAAACTGTTCCTGAAATCATGAACTCATTGTCTGGAGTCCAGCTGTCACTTCAAAATTACTTCCCTGAGTATGCTGTTATGAACTTAGATGGGTTATGAACTTTAGATAGTTCATCCATTTGGAATCAACGAATGAAATCTTTCTACCAAAGAAGAGCGCAGATCACTGCTTTACGAAATGACCTGTTTTTTCAAGCATTGTTTCCCTAAAACAACTTGGAAGAGTTTTGGCGATCGGCTTACAAATCCTATTCAATGATTGGTGTCAAAGCCATCAAAATAATCTTGCCATTTGCATCTTCATGGCTCTATGAATATGGATTTTCTGCTGACAGGAATTAAAAGCAAAAAATGAGAGGAACTTCTTGGAATTAACACTCTGAGAACCGGCGTACGATATATTTGTACTTCGATTTCGGCCTAAATAACAGCAGTTTTCAGTTGCCTTACCAACACCCTAGCTCCTCCGCCAATTGCGCAAGAGAGCTGTTCAAGGGCTCAAACGGATCGGCCAGTCTAGTAGATTGCACTCGAAAAAAAAAAATTTGTTTGGGGTTGGCGGATTTTTTGTGACTGACGTCATAAGTGAAGTAGTTTTAGGGACATTTTGTCTCATGTTGCTTGGCCTAGGGCCCAACTGCTAGGCCAGAGTGTTTTGCTGAAGTTTTCATTGGAAACTAGGCTCGAGTCCGAGTCTTTTGAGCCTTTTATTGACTTTCTAGTGTTTCTGGTTGAAAAGTTATGATCTAAAATTAATTAATTATCTAATTAGTAAAAATTACATCATAACTTTTGAACCTGAAACCCTAGCAGGTCATCCAAAGTATCAACAGACTCAGATTGTAGCCTAGTTTCCAGTATAAACTTTAGCGAAATACTACCACCTAACGGTTGGCGTCCAGGGCCAGGCAAAGTGGGCCAAGGTGGCCTAAAAGTTCTCCACTTAGACGTCACTCACAAAAAACCTGCACCCCCCAAGCAAAAATTTTTTTTCGAGTGTAGACTAGAAGACTTGCCGCGTCTTTTGATACTTTTACTAGGTCTGTAGAGCATACCGGACCAGAGAAATTCCTACGCAAAGCCATGTGCGTTTAGGTGTTTTTTTTCCAAAAATCCCCGAAAGCAGCTGGTTGCCAAAGAGTTAACAACGAAATGCAGGTATGATTGGCAGCAACGAAACCTCGTTTCAATCTTATTTGTTCCCAAAAACAGACACACACATCGTATTCAATTTTTTGAAGCAACTTTTTTGTGGTAGGTGTGACACAATTTTTTTTTTGTGTTCGTAGTGTGAGCAAGCTGAAAAAGTTTTGAGTTTTATGGACTAATTCTGTGATTCTCAATGTAAAGTTGTCAAAATTTGTATTGGTATGGGTGTGCAGAGACATGCATTACCAAAGCAGTTGCCAACTTTGACATGTTTATGGTAAGTACTTTTTAAGCAGCATAAAAGTTCATAGAATTTGTTTGAAACTTTTAGTCAGACTATTTAATATCAACATCAATTTTTAAACAAATCTGCAAACCTTATTTGAGGCCTTAGGTTGGAACAAATATGTTACAAATAATGTCTCTATGAATGCCTCTGTAGCACTAATTCAATTTGAAACCATTTTCTTTTTAACACTTTGAGAACTGGCGTACGATATATTCGTACTTCGATTTCGGCCTAAAAAACAGCAGTTTTCGGTTGCCTTACCAACGCCCTAGTTTCTAAGGGGGTAGTTACTTTTTACCCCGACATTTGAGGAAAATTTTTTTTACGCCAATTGACTATAGTTGATTTTTAAATCTTTGTTTATATATAATATATGATGAAGGAATAAGTAGTATTTGGTGTAGGCAGCACAAAATTTGTAATAATTAGGGCTATGGTAATATTGTTAAAGACAATGCTACAAACCTTTCGGTAACTCTTTTGCATCCTGTATGTTTTGAGCATTTTGCGCTGAAACAACTGGATCGCATATGGCTTTGCGCAAGCGTAACTCTGGCACCGAAAGTGGTAGAGAGCTATTCAAAGGCTCAAATGACTTGGCAAGTCTTGCAGTTGGCAATGAGGAACAAATTTTTTTGGTTGGAGGTTGCTGATTTTTTGTGAGTGACATCATAAGTGGAGGACTTTTAGTCCATCTTGGTCCACTTCACCTGGCCTTGGGCCCAAACCGTTAGATGACATAATTCTACATTTTACACTGCTGGCCCACTTCATCTGGCCCTAGGCCTAAACTGCTAGATGGTGATATTTTGCTAAAGTTTTTATTGGAAACTAGGTTAAAATCTGAGTCTTTTGATATTTTGCATGACTTGCTAAGGTTTTGAGTTCAAATGTTATGATATAAAGTACACGAAATATTTGATTAATCCAGGGGTGAGCCATTACAGTAACTCAGGGGTCACTTTGAGAAGGCTGTGTTCAGCAAAGGGCTGTACCTTCTAATGGAAATAGAAGCAAGTCTTGGTTCAAGTGAGTCTTAGCACTGATATTTATTTTGAGTGGGAAGAATTTTCAGATTTAAAGGTTTTTCCTAACTGCTTCTGCAGGCCACTGAAAACGCTGTGGCAGGCCACATGTGGCCTGCGGCCTGGTAATTGCCCACCCCTGAATTAATCCCATAATTAGATAATTAAATAATTTGCTCAGATCATAACTTTTGAACCAGAAACATTAGAAAGTTGGTCAAAGGTTCAAAAGACTCAGATTCTAATGTAGTTTCCAATGAAAACTTCAGCGAAATACTTTGATCTAGCGGTTAGGCCCTAGGCAAGGTAACATGATCCAAAATGGCTAAAAACCTACCTCACTTGTGATGTCACTCACAAAAAAACTGAAACCCAAAACCAATATTTTTTTTCATTGTAGACCAGAAGACTTGCTGAATCATTTGAGGGTTTGAACCACTAAGTGCAAAATGGCAGAGGAGCTACGCATTTGGTGAAACAACCAAACTATGCTTGCTTTTAGGCCGATTTCCAGGTATGATATATTCATAGCTAGCAGCCAAGGTGTTAAGCCCTTTTAGGGCTCTAGCTTTTCTTTATGTGAATGGTATCACGCATGTCTCAAATAAATCAACTCTATTTGCAGATGACACAGTTGTGTCCTTTTTAGCAAAATAGTCTTTGATTTAATAAAGGTTGACCAGGACTTATGCTTGATTTTAGGCCGGTTTCCAGGTACGATATATTCATAGCTAGCAGCCAAGGTGTTAAGCCCTTTTAGGGCTCTAGCTTTTCTTTATGTGAATGGTATCACACATGTCTCAAATAAATCAACTTTATTTGCAGATGACACAGTTGTGTCCTTTTTAGCAAAATTAGTCGTTGATTTAAAAAAGGTTGACCAGGAATTAAGTAGTCTTGATATATAGTTGAAACTTGATACAGTATTTTTAAATTAAAAAAAACACATTATACACTATGCTGATTAAAGAAAAATACCTTTAGACTTTGACATATACGTTAACCAACGTGATGTATCCAATGTTGATAATGTTGAACACTTGGAAGTTATCTTGGAAATTACACATAGCCCAAGTAAAACAAATATCCAAAGCCCGTGGGGCCCTTTTCAAGCTCATGCATTACTTTGCAGCTGGTTCCTTGAAAACTATATGTTATAATCTGTTCTCGTCCTCAAATCAGCTTCATACTGTGTGAAACCAATAAAAACAATTCAGAATATAATCATAAGATTAATCACATATTTCATATAGAGTAAATGTTAAAAAATGGTGTGTAGGGCTGGACATTTTATATTTTGATACATTTGCTGCCATTGTACGAATATATTGTACTTTGAAATCATGCAATGAGCTGCTATTTTCATGCCACTTTGCAACTTCATAACTCACCAGTCAATTGTGCTAGAGAGCTGTTCAAACCCTTAAAAGTCTTTGCGAGTCTTCTAGTTTGCAATGAAGAAAAATTTCAAGTTTTGGGTTTCAGGTTTTTTGTGGTTGATGTAATAAGTAAGGTAGGTTTAGGCCTTTTTGGCTGAGGTCATCGGGCCTTGGGCCCCAAGCGCAAGACAAAAGTATTTCGCTCAAGTTTTCACTGGAAACTAGGCTAGAAGCTAAGTCTTTCGAGCCTTTGATTGACTTTCTAGCATTTCTGTTTCAACAGTTATGGTAGAATAACCAATATTTCGGTAAAAAAAATTTTTGGATAATTTTTATTCAAATTTAGTTTTTTTGACCGTAACTTTTGAACCAAAAACGTTAGAAAGCTAATCAAGGGCTCAAAAGACTTGGATTATAGCCTAGTTCCCAATAAAATCTAAAGTTAAAAAATTCCTTTTAGCGGTTGGTCCCAGCGCAAGGTAAACTTGGCCAAAATAGCCTAAACTTATCCCACTTATGACTTAGCCCACAAAAAGCGAAATTCTAAACTTTCTAATTTTAAAAAATCCAAACTAAAAGACCTACCACATCATTTGAGGGTTCAAACATATCTCTAGCTCAATCGGCTGGCGAGTGATGGAGTTGCAAAGCGATGCTAATGAAGTGGCTCATGCAGGTCCTGAAGGTAAATCCACCTGGCTCCGAAGGTGTTAAATGCCTGAAAAATATTGCCAGTTCGGTCACAATCCCTGAAATAAGGACTAGTGAATAATGTTGTCGAGTTAACACTAGTGTATTATCGAACAAACTGAAATAGAGATAGACCAATCTATCGGCCAATATTTGGGTTTTGCTGATATATCGGTATCGGCCAAAACATCCAATTTTATCAGCCTCAGTAGGTGTTGGCAAAACGCTGTTATATTCCTCACGCATCCAGACAACTTGCTCAAGAAAGCACAACAAAACAAGTCAAGACATTTATCTTGCAGCAATGCTAGTAGATACATTTTCATGAACAAGCAGACAAGATGAACCATGGAGCACGCGTCGGCCATTGCAGCCGAAACAAAAGCATCATCATTAATCAGATTAAAAAATCATAGCAAAATATTGGAATTGCTGCAATTTCAAAAGATTTTAACTCATAAATCCTGATTTTTGAAGTTTTTAAATAAAAGGTAAGGCATAGAATACACAATATTTTTGATAATGCAGCAGAAAACAAGATTTAAAAACTTTGGAATTATCGGCTATCTGTCCATGAATGGCCAATATATCAGTATTGGCCCCAAAAAATCCATATCGGTCGATCTCTAAACTGAAATGACTGAAATGTCTCAGTGAAACTATAAAAACATTTGGCTATTTTAGATACCTTGGGAGCAACATATTATTCATGTTGTTATGTTTGTAATAAGTTTTATACCACATATTACCATGCTATTACACTGTATACAGCCCAGATTTACATTCAGCATAGTGCAGGGGTCACCAAACTACGGCCCGCGGGCCAAATCCGGCCCGCGAAGCCTTTTCATCCGGCCCGCGTAGACATTTTGCCAATGAGGAAAAACAATATAACAAAGGAAAATTTGTTGATTTGGCAG
>JGI24158J21664_10011932_pt1 | contig 11533 bp, 9 predicted proteins | sample Ectturendosymbi3_FD_21664 | JGI IMG/M metagenome (IMG submission 21664)
GCTGGTTGCTTTCCTGTTAGTTAAATGCCCCGAATAACCATAATTCGCTTGTGCTTGCCTCAGTAAGTTCAAGGCGATTCAGACGACTGAAACAGTTGTGCCAATAAAAAGGTGTTTCAAACCTACTTTTGAGATCAGTAAGCTGTGCAACAACTCTGAGCGAATGGCAAACATTTCTTTTTTGTTAAGTTCCGACCGGCCAACAAAAAGCACAATGCAGATTAAATCTCTAGTTCTGTTGCTGCAAGTCGAATAATTCAAGAAAAAAAGGATTTCCTTGTGCTGAAGCTCGCATGCGTTAAAATTAAAAATAATTGATTAGAACATGGGTGCTCAACATTTTCGCTACTGTTGGTCGCATTAAGTTTATTTTTATGACTCACGGAGGCCAGTGAGTTCAGGATATTTTTATTTTTTGGTCCACTTCTGTTCTGCTTCCACACATGGAGACTAGCCTGCACGTCTGTTTGGCCGTTTTTGTACTCAGTATGCTCAAACAGTGGCACAGGGTTTTTATTAATGCACGGCCGCCATAACGATTATTTTAAATTACATGTGCACGGCCACATACATTTTCATCGAAGGCCGCAGGTTGTGCACCCCTGCATTAGAGATTACTTGTCAAGCGATAAAGTTGTTCGAGCATGCGTCACCAACGCTGACAGGCTGGGTTGGATTGCCGGTCGTCATGCCGAATACTTGAAAAACGGTGCTTGCGACTTGTCCAACCTCGTGATCGGCTTCATTCTATGGGTGCAAGTGAACACTGTTCAAGTTCATGTGCCTTGCTGGCATTGACTCTCTACCAATGCAGCATTTACTACGAAAGCAGCCCCCTGGCAACCGGCGCAAGTGAGCGGAGATAGGCGCTTGCAGACCACTCACGACACTCCGAAAGAGTACAAAAACAGACCACTTATGACACTCCAAAAGAGTACAAAAGCGAGTATTAACTAGGGTTACCATATCTAAAGAAACAAAATTCCAGACAGTCGCAATGGCTACTTTTCGCGACAACAAACAAGCTATACGGCATTTTGCACTATGTTCTTACAAGCACCAATCCACCGCAAAAGTTTAAGTTCTCATTTTCCCGGCCCATGCACAACGTTTCAAGTTATGCGTAATTTACTAATTCTCAAAATACCGGACGTTAGAGAATTTTTAAAAATCATTTCCAGACACAAATTTTAACACCGAAATTCCGAACATGTCCGGGAAATTCCGGATGTATGGCAGCCCGAGTATAAACGAAACTGACCTAAACTGAATAGAACCTTTACAAATTACTGATGACAATCAACAGCAGGTTCTAATCTGACAGTTGGTTCATGTTATATCACATTGAACAAAAGCACTAATTACGAAAAACACCCAGAGACAGTGCGACGACAAAAACTACTAGGCGAAACCAACTATTAAGGAAGCAAATTATTCAGAAATACCGCTTTAACTAATTCCTGTGCAAACTTGCACACCATTACAAATTCAGTGGACACGCTCCGGTTTCAGCGTTGAAAGGATCACCGGCAAAGTCCAAGAAGCAGCTCGAGTAGATTCTTGAATCATGTGCTCCAGATACTGAGTATATTTGTGATTTGGTGAAATACCTACGCCGAATCTATGTGCAGTACAATTGTTGGAAATAAAAATATTCGCATATAAAGACATAGCCTCCGATAAATAGAAGAGATATTGATGAAACATTTTATGCAAAAACGTCAAACACGCCAATAAGTCTGTAGATTTTTTCGAACTGCTTGCATAGATTTCATGCAAGGAAATTGTTCCAAATTAACGGATATTTCTGGATATCAAAGCTGTAAATTGGGTAGCAAAGATCAGTGCTTTTCAATCAGTGAGAAGGTACGCATTGGTGTGAGTGAGAAAGCCCTGTTGCGTTTTTGTGTGTGAACATATTTTAAACATTTTCTCTGTGTTTAACCATTCTATCGAATTTTGCAAAGTATGGCACCACACACAACGAAAAAATTTGCACACATCGCGCTCATATTTCGATATTTAGAACATCTCAGCAAAGAAATGCATCAGCAGTTGCTAAAAGTCACTACAAAACTTTCTATCTGCTTGTGCCATTGTTACGTTGTTAACGAAACAAGAGGTGCAACTGCAAGACAAACTCGCACTGTAAGCCCGACCAAGCGTGTGCTGATCTCGAGTTGCTTGTTGCTACTCCAGTTGCATAAGACCAGCGCAAAACTATTCAATACGTGCTGAGCTGAGCCACGAGCACGCTTCTGATCTCTGCTAATGTTCAGTGGTAGCTGTCACGTTGTGCTCAGAGATTACAAACAGAGTGTCACGACGATGAGCATCCAATAATCAGGATTCAATAAATCATTGTCTGCTATTTTCAGGCAAAAGATGTTAAAATCAGCTCAGTTTTACCTACCTAATCCCAATCAGGCTTATATGATAAATAGCAAGTGCACCATTTTCTTATACCTTTTTATGTTACAAGTCAAAAATCATGGAAAGAGTTTTGCTCGATCATTTAACGCGATATTTTGTTTTGCTGGTAAAACTAAAAAAATCATTGAAATACAAGCTGGCTAGTTTAAATAAATATGAGCTTGTAAATTTAGGTCACTAATGATTTTGTTGTGTCATTGATGCAAAATCTGTAGATAAATTTTCTTGTTGTGTGTCAATGATGCAGATAAATTGTTATTGATGCAGAAAATAAATTTTGTTGTCATTGACCCAAATGCTTTTATCTAAGAACGACGTATTCTAATGTGTTAACCACCACAGCTTGTCTTGAGATTCCAGTTCATGTAAGTTTTGAAGCTTCACTGAATGCGTTTAGTTGAATAAAACGTAATTTCTAGTTTTAATTGTTGCAATTGGTGTTGTGCGAAATTTCGCTACGTACAGTCTTGAGGTTGTTTGCTTTCTCTGCCCTTATTTTAGCATTTCATCCTCTCACCTGTTAGCATTGTTTGCAGATGTAAGGATCGGCAATGCGTAGTGTTACGTGAAATTGATTTCCTATTAAATATTTGCGATTGATTCCTTACTTGTTTCACTTGGGGAATGAAGTTACTTGAATACAGATAAATGCAAGTTTGAATCATCTCAAAAAGATGAAAGCAGAGCCCAGTCGGCTGATTCCTCTAAAGCAGGGCTTCTCAACCTGTGAGCCACGGAGGAATTTTTGGCGGGCCATGGCCTGGTGTTAATCGAATTGAGTAAATTTTGCAAGAGGAAACTTTAAACTAAAACGTTGGTAGTTGCTGAGCTACAAACGTCATAGCCTAATACGCTCTCTTTCGTCATTATGTGTTACAAATTATTGCAAAATGGAAATTTCCACTTAGCCTGCCACGTTGTGCACGAGCGTTGCCAACCTTGCAGTTTTCCCGTGAATTTGGCCTGGGCTTGTTTTTACGTGGACTTGCGAGTTTTTTTTCCGAGATTTGCGGGTTGGATGTTTTTGCTGAAAGGTGTTTGTTTTTGGGCTTGTGTTTTGCAGAATGTCATTCTGCGAATTGCTTTTTTTTCGAATTTTATGGCGCTTTTGTTATTTTAATTTACTGCAAAACGCAATTTGGCGTGTCTTTGTGTAAATTTGCTAATTTTGGGCTTGTTTGTGGAATTTGTCTCCCTGCTTTTGTTTTTGATTTTTGTGCTGTTTTTTTGGGTTTGTTCAATTTTCCTGCCCTGTTTTTTTTGGTTAAATAACCTATTTCCAATTTTGAGCTTGTTTTTTAGACATGCTTGCTTTTGCAAATTAACCTGGCATCATTGTTGTGCACTATATGTAGTTACTGAAGGCATTTTTAGGCAGAGAGGCGGCTTATGATGCCATGAGAACGAAATCCATTAGCAGGTTTAATGTGGAAGATGACTGGACCTGTGCATTATCATGAATTAGCCCTCGAATATCTAAAACAGGCTCAGCCTTCGCATTAATTGTAGCGTACGTTTTGTTATTAGTAGGGCCATTTAAAGTCATAAAGGTTATATTTTTTCTGTGCTTCAGGAAGCCACGAAACGAACTTAAAACAAATATCACACCCCCACGAAGTCTATAACAAAAGTTATAAGGTCATATTTTCCATGTTAAGTCATAAAGCCATATTTTGCATATTTTCAACTTGAAACCATTGAAACAATCTCAAAATATCAGGTGAAACTATTACATCGCTAGGTCTTAGCTGCATCCTGCAAATTGAACCCATGTGGGCACCCTGCAAATGTTGGCAAAGAAATAGGTGAACCAAGTTATTTGGACGAAATGCAATGCACTGCCTAAAATTCATGTTCTTGCTGCCCCAAACAAATAAACCAACGTCCATGCATGTTTTCAAATTTGCTTCAAGTCAAACAATATATTTTGAGCTTTTTACTTTAGTGAGGCCTAAGAAAATCATGGGGCCACCATCTCTTATGCCTATTTTCGCCTGCAGTGCTTCCTTCCAAAGTAGTTGCATGTTCTAGCTCAGTCCATGGGCAGCGGAAGGATTTTTTCCAGGGGGAGCACTAAGGGATTTTTCCAAAATATTTCCAGAGGGGGCCAAAAGTGGTGAAATTCGTTTTTTCCCACTCAAAACGAAGAAAAAAACCTTTTCTTGCTCAATTTCAAATTCTACCCCCCCCTTCCGACGCCCATGGCTAAGTCATTTTTGTTTCATCATATAAAATCACATTTTCTAAAAAATAAAGTCATATTATCAAGTTTTTTTTCAGGTCAGACAAAATGGTCCTTGATATTAGATGCTGTTTTTTGTTGTTTTTATTTCTGCTCTGCAGTGCTGGAGCCGGCTCGCAGGTTTCGTGTGTCACATGTTGTCGCATTGGAGAAGTTACATAGTCGGTGGGCCGCGGACCATCTGTTTATTTATTAAGTGGGCCGCGTGCTTGCAAAGGTTGAGAACCCCTGTTCTAAAGCCTACAGAAAACCTTTCGGCAGACTGAAAACGTGTGAAAGGTTGTTGGGGTAAAGGAAAAAAGGAAAGCATAAAGCGTTTAAACAATTTTCGTGCTGGAACGCTGCAGTATCAGTAATGTTTCGTTTCAGGTAAACCCCTTACTGTTTGGGGTTCAGGGAAGCCCCGACGTCAGTTTATATTTTCTCGCGATCTTGCACGGCTTATAATCTGGGTGCTTCACGAATATAAAGAGACAGAACCGATCATCCTATCCGTCGGTGAAGAAGATGAAGTTTCAATAAAGGAAGTCGCAGAGCTGGTAGCCCAAGCCATGGACTTCAAGGTGATTTAATCTCATTCTGTCTGTATCTTTTTTTGTTTATTTGTCTTAAGTTTTTTATTATTCTCAGATGACCCACGTATCCTTTGTTGTATCACTCATTTCATTTTTCAGGTATAAGCCAGAAGCGAACGGAGACATGGTTGTTATTCTCGTTTTTTCATCGCTTACTAGCTGATCGGCAAGGGCCAACTTATTTCCTTCATAAACTATCTCTGCATTTATCTCCAAAGTTATCCTAATCAAGCATTCTGTGTGGCGATAATTCTACTACCAGTTTCTCAGTGAAGACTCGGCCAGAACGTTTAGGTTTGTTGGTCATGTTGAACGCCGTGCAAAGCACGGCGTTGAAAGGAAAAAATGCTGTCCAGACACCCAGCAACAGCATCTTCTCGTGACAATGCCGTGCAAAGCACAGTATTATGTTGATGCCATCATGGGCATCGGAATGGGGGTGAAGGGTGGGACTTGGACTCCCCTGGATTTCGAATTGTGGTATTTTCCCAGTTTTTGAATTTTGACATTTTCCTACATTTTTGATATATTTAGAACAAATATTGTTCTCTTATAGTTTCGAGTGGGTAAAATGAAATTTCACCAGTGTTTCGCCCCTGGAAAAACTTAATTATGCTACCACTAGAAAAACCCACTGCTGTCCCCCTGGAAAATTCCTTCATACTCCCATGACTGCAATGTGGACGACTGAGCGGTGATGTTTTAATGAAAGCGTGCCTCTAGCGTAGTGAGCGCCTTCTGAGTTTTTACCCGCCTTCCACAAGCTTGCATGTACCAAGCAGACTTCGTTGCTGACCGTAAAGCGACTCTTGTTGACTGTTGCTTTCGCAGTTCATAACCGCGTGCCAAGGCGTTGCTTGGCTCATTCGACTGTGCAAGCGTATTAGCGAGGTGATTTTCAATTTTCGGCATTTCGTTTCCGCAGAACGGTTTGATTTTCGACAATACGAAAGCGGACGGCCAGTTCAAGAAAACAGCGGACAACGCGAAGTTGAGGCGCTATTTGCCGGATTTCAAGTTCACACCGATTGATGTGGCGTTGAAAGAAACGTGCGACTGGTTTGTTGAAAACTACGATGTTGCCCGAAAATAAAGGAAGTTTCACGTCAAATCGGCACAGAAACGCATTTTCATTTTTTCTTCATCGCGATGTGTTTGCTGGTAACAGTGTCTTCGTTTCGCGTGTGTTGGAATGTTACAACGCCTAGCATGTCCCTTATGAGCTCATTGATTGTCTTTTATGTGCATCGTCTAATCTGCTTTCATCTCGTTTATATTCGTAGTTAGTAACAGTTGCAAACTTGAAATATGGCACAAAGTGCTGTTCTCACTAATTTAGTGGATCTTCCAACAGGAAAGTATCGTTGAAAAGCCGTTGCACTTGCAGTACGTCCATACGCTTGTAGACTCTATGGTGCTTACAGTTTGTAGACCAAATGGAACATTTTGTCGTGCTGCAAGTAAGAGCTTATGTTTTCCATCCAATGGGTGGTCGACTATAACAATGAGTATTGCTTTCCTTATTTAGAAGTAATGACATGTAATATGACAAATTTATGCATAACAAAGCCTTTTGAATTGAAGTTCAAAGAATAAAGATTTTGTTCCACGAAACTGTTGCCTCTGAGTTCGTATTTCTTCACCACGGCGCCTTGGTCTTCGTGCAGAACAACGTGTTTACCAGTCTTTCATTTGCTGTACATTTGTGTTTGGTTCGATTGATCCTCCATGCATCGAAACCGCTGCCTGTACGTTTTCGAAATGTTCTTTCCATGCAGTCGCGTTTTGTTTGTTTCATTCGATTCACAGCAACGCACGAACTGCTTTTGCCCCAAATGGTTGGGTCGCACTCCAAGTGAGATGCGACGCGAATCACTTTAACTGTTTCTGACCGAATGAAGTAATTGCTTGTGTCTCGTTTCAGTATTCGTTGCTCTTCAATATCGTCTGCATGCTCCAATGACTCCTATCCTGTGGTGTGCTAAGACTCGCAGCATTTTGAAATTATTGTATTCATTGATAAAACCCTCTGCAAAAAGCCATGTGAGTGAACTAAACACACAAATCAATAAAATAACAAAGGCAACTTTAATGTCGTTCCAGACGACATAAAATCCTTGATTTGTAGAAACAATTACTCTCACTGAAGTATAAAGGTACAAATCAAGTATCTGAAAGCAGTGTGCCACTATCGCCGATGCGCGCACGGAACGGGAATTCGAACGCGACCTACGAATACCTGCTTCCTGACAAGATACCAGCGGCTATGTCGATATGATCAATTACGACAAACGTCTTATTCACTGAATTTAGCACCGTGTCGAACTTGTCCATGTGAAACATTAAAAACTCATGATGTGTCGCCATATCCATAGTCAGGGTCGCACGCAGGGGAGGGGTCTGAGGGGGCTAGAGCCCTCCCCTTAACGGAAATCGCCTAAACACAAATTTGTTGCTGACATTTGTTAAAAAACAAAACACCGCACATGCATACATAGCTATATAAAGATTTCGATTATAACTAGTGGTGTTATATAAAGATTTCGATTATAACTAGTGGTGTAGTGATCTGTTACCTTGTTACGTTACGAGTGTTACACTTCCCTAACTATACGGACTACCAAAATTACATAAAGAAAACATCCCTTTCCGACCTGTAGTATCCTTCACAGACTCACCTACCTACGGCTTAGCTAAGGAATTATCCTCACTAGTCAATACTGAAACCACCCATTGGAAAATCAAAGCATCACGTAAGAAACTCGTCAGACTTTGCATCATCAACTGCTCATGAATCGCTCCAAACTGATGAAATAATGGTCTCATTCGATGTGGTATCCTTATTTACAAACGTCCCAATTCAGTTGGCATTAAACATAGCTAAACAACGTCTTCAATCCGATTCTGAACTGAGTCTAGGCACAGGTTTGTCAACAGCCGACCTTATTAAGAGACTTGAGATTTGCTTAAATGCAACCAAGTTTACGTCTCGTGGAAAACACTACAAACAAGTTTGTGGAACAGCAATGGGCTCCCCCGTCTCATCAGTAGCGGCAAACTTAGTCATGGAAAACATTGAAACACGAGCTCTAGAAACCTTTGCTGATCCTCCAGGTTTGTGGAAAAGATACGTAGATGACACATTTGTGATCATGAAAAGATCAAAGTTGTCCGAATTCGTGACACATCTGAACACATTAGAAAGCTTCATCCAATTCACAGTGGAAAAAGAAAAAGGATGCCTTCCGTTTTTAGACCTACTGATTAAGCGTTCTCCAAGTAGCCACTTGCTCTCGGCAGTATATCGTAAGCCAACCCATTTCGATAGATACTTCAACTTTAGATCACATAGTATCGTCAGAGACAAGCTACGTTCATGTTTGCAAAGTATATTGTATATTTGAAATCGTCGTGAATGTACTTCCGTGCAAACGTTTAATCCAGAAAATCATGCAAACTTATATACTGAATTATTGTTTGGTGTTGATGTTGACTCGCCTCTGTTGTTTGAAAAGAAAGTTGTTGTCGATGAAACACCGAAATTCAATAAATATCGTGCAATGGTTGAACGACTTCAGCAACAAATCCATGACCTTTAGCTGGGCAGTTTGGTGAAGACGTGGAAAAGGCTATGGTATGTGAGCTGTAAAAAGCGACAATCTGTAGACGCCACACGAGTCCCAAACTTGTTGATCTTATTCAGAGTTTGATCAAATACATCAAATCAGTTCAGTTAGAATCTCTTCATCAATTACTCTGTTTCAAATATCTAAAAATTCAATTACTCTTAAACGTATAGGCCTAATTAATTACAAGTCTTTTTTAGTAGAATAAGAAAATGAAAGCAATACATGTACTGTAGATATGGTATATGATTTCAACAGTGGTGTCCGGAAAAAATTCACATTAGTTATCTCTTACAGTTTCAACGGTTTTGTTTTTACATTAAAAAGCAGAAGGGTACTTGAAAAAAAAAACAAATAGAAAACGTGTTTACATGATGATAGCAAAGTACAGCACAGGAGTTATGCAATGAAAGAAACAAAACAAAAAGGAAGGAAGAAGTTTGGGAAATTCTTTTGATTTTCTTTTCAATACATTAGTGGCTCTTTATTAAGCGTATGATTTCTTTCTAAACGTATCTCTTCACTTCAACTACTTGAATTTCTAGAGCTTTTCTTTTTTGAAGTTGTTGCCATCAGTGGTGTAACTGACGGGGGACAGGGGGTCGAGTCAGCCCCTGGCTAGCTAAATGCAAAACCTGGACCCATGTAGCCAGTGATAGCGTGACTCGAGTCAATGACTTCATTCGATTCGAGTCACGTTGAGAAACGATGTTGACTCGTCTCGAGTCACGTTGAAAAACGATGGTGACTCGACTCTAGTCACAACCACTGACTCGAGACTCGAGTCAGAGTCATTTTTACAAATCTCCAAACATATGATTGACAAACCCTGTTCGTTTGCACACAAAGAAATGAGGTTTTTGTGCTTCAGTGATGATCAATCGTGGCGCAAATTTCTGTTTTGACTAAACACAGTCGCTGTGTCTTCTAGTGGTGTTATGATACATTTTAAGTATCACATGTTCCACTTAACACGGAGAGCTAAGACTTTGCTTTACATTGAGGAGCTAGCAGGGCACAATACCTTGAACACATTATCGCGGTTCAGTGTAGTATTTTCATGGGTGCAGTTAGGTGGGGGACACGGGGGACGTGTCCCCCACTTTTCCAGACGGTGGGGATATAATATAGCCTACCATGTTTCCCCTATATTTTTCTTTTTCGGTTTTGTATTGGGAGAAATCTCAAAAATAAAAATGACGTTGGTTTCGCGCAGAAATGTAACTGGCTTTGCTGTAACGTTGGCTGTCACGTATTCAGAAACAGACAGCGTAAAATTTAAAGATACAAGTTTATAATGTTAGACATGTCAGTTACATTTTCAGGCAAATATCTGCGAAGTTTTTCCCGAAGACAAAAAGCAGCACTATTGTGGAGACTTAGTTTTAAAACGGGTAGTTTTGCAAAAGACTGTCTTCAACCATTAGTAAATAAGAAATCTTTATTTCAGACTCGTGGTCCATATCACAGGCACAATCAAACAATACAAGAGCACAAAAATAGTTAGCGAAAGTGCATTACAGAATAGGTGTTTGCACACGATCAACACAGATAGGAGAAAAATACTTTAACAGCACCCGAACTGTAACGTCATTCACCCATCATAATACTGGGATGGTGTATTGGGGAGAATCGAAGGCATTCTAACATCAAACTTTGAGGTAAGCAGCTAACAGAGAAAAAAAACGAAAATGTTAAGTCAGATGGCGGTGCACAGTGGCATACAAACTGTTCCGATCAAAGGTTTCAAATGCATTGCAACACATTTATCATGAGATCGATAGCACGCTCACGAGCTCACTCAACGCCACAAAATATTGATTTGATATTTTATCCCTTGACTGGATCAGAGTGAGGGATGCATTGACTTCTTCGTTATCTAAACACTTTGAAACATAACAAGCTGCGAATTCCATCTTGTTACATTCCTGACGTCATTTTTTTCTTTTCAAGTATAACGGAACATCTACAGATTTTCTTACAGAATTCAAATTCTCCCTTACTTATGCCAACTGTTTTCTGTAAATCTGCAAATATTCAACGGTTTCCACAACATTTATTGAATTTCAGTGTTTTATTCACAACAATTTCCTTTTCAAGCAACAAAAGGCGATTCGGCATCAACACCAAAAACAACTCAGAATGTGTGTTTACATGACATTATGGAGCAAACGTTCGCACGGAAGTAGATTCACGACGATTTCGAATATACAATGTACTCTGTAAACATGAACGTAGCTTGCCTCTGGCGATACTGTGGATATTGAGACACATCATATTTTTTAATGATTCACATAGACCTGTTCGACACGGTGCTGAATTCAGTGAATAAGACCCTAGTCGAAAATGACCATATCGACATAGCCACTGGTATCTTGTAAACAAGCAAGTATTTGTAGTGCGCGTTTGATTGCTCGTTCCGTGCGCGCATCGCTGATAGTGACAAACTACTTTCAGGTACTTTATTTGTACCTTTATACTTCAGTGAGAGTAATTTTTTCTACAAATCAAGCACTTTACGTCGTCTGAAACGGATCGCAGGCACTTGGGACATGCGGGCAGCAGGGGCGCAGCCAGGATTTTTCTAAGGGGGGGGGCTGAAGTTATGGAAGCAAAAGCCTTGTAAAGGAAAAATTGCTTGTGATTAGAATAGTCAA
>JGI24158J21664_10011934_pt1 | contig 11532 bp, 6 predicted proteins | sample Ectturendosymbi3_FD_21664 | JGI IMG/M metagenome (IMG submission 21664)
CAGCAATAGCTCTGCCTGATCAGCTTCTCTTCGTGAAAAAATCCCATTTCCAATCTTGGATCCAGCAGGGTTGCAACCACATGTAGCTGGCTTTTTTTGATCGAAATGAAATGTTGTCGAACGTCCACTCTGTAAAAATATCAATAATTGTTCTGCTGAAGCGTCTCCTATAGTTCAACCACACCTTTACAATCAGTCTCTTCCAAAGTGATCATAATAAACTTTCCACTTGGCACTTTCCACACTGCCGCAGAGATGCACGAATTCTCTTTTTCACAAAAATGTACTGTACAACATCAGCAAAGATTTTTAGTAATGCTACAACGGTTGGCAAAATTTCCCACTCATGTCTTTCGATTGATTTCGAGTATTTCAATGCCAAACTTTTTGAATTCTATGTAGGCCAGAATAATTGCTTGTTTGGAGCAGAAATGTTTTCAGCATTGCATGTGTACTGCTCCAGTATGTTTCTTGATCCAAAATCAAAGTGTGCCGCAGCATTCCCTCTCTTCCTTAGGTTTTCATTAACATAGATTTGGCTTAGTTACTGTGACGAAACTTACGAACAATGCTTTGTATATTTATAAGCAATGTTGCCACTGAATTATGTTTTTTTCAGCTATTTGTAAGAACAAGATGCAAGCCACGTAGAAAACATGAAACTATTCAAAGTGCTTCTTTGGATGGTTGTGTTTATTTAGTGGTTTGAGATTCGTTTACATCATGTTTTGTATATTTTTTTGAATAAATAAGGCTGTTGCCATTTGTAAACGAACAAGATGGGACAGACGAAATAATAGCTGAAACCTGATTCATTTTGTAACTATTTAGGCGATTGTCACCCCGCAATGAAAGTGTTGAAATATTTGTCTCAAAGAATTCCCCTAGAACTTGGAAAAACATCAAGCACATTCTCAACTGCTACCAACAGAAAAAAACTTCAGTTTTCAAAGCCTCTCAAAACAACAGCAAGGTGCAGAAACGTGATTATCAGTTCACCGCCTGTCAATCTGGTACTGGTAGACCTAATCCCATTGTGTACTGTAGGTAGTAGGATGCCGATTCCGACCTGTGTAAATAGCGAATTCTCTTATGTATCATAGATCCCGTGAGACTTGGTTATGGACTAACAAACACTAAAAATCAGCTCAACCGTAAAGCAAACCACAGAAAACGCAGGAGATGAGAAAGCTTAGCTGAACAAGGTTAAACAGTGCTTGCTGTCGTCCAAAACAATATTGTTTAGTTATAATAGTGTACCTTGATCGAAACTTCATCAAATGTTGGTGTTTATCATTGACCAAGGGGGTTCAAAATGGCAAAAAAACATGAAAAAAATAAAATTATGTTGAAAAAACTAATACAAAAACAGCAATCTGTGGACCCCAGCCCCGGCTAATTATTTTGATTGCCCTGGCCTGGGCCAGGGAAAAACTCATTCCCCAGCTGGGGCCTCCCTACTTCAGAGCCCTTGATTGGCTTTCTAGCATTTCTGGTTCAAAAGTTTTGTGATTATGCAGAAGTCAGGGAACCTACACCTACTGTTAAAGATTGCATTGATTGAAAACTTAGAGATACAATGGAGGTTTATCTCTTAGTAACTAAGAGAACCAAAACTACTAAACACAGGTGCTAGAGCCACTGTTGGTGCTAGTTTATCACAAGTACATGATTGTGGAGTATTGCTACACATAACGAGAGTTATGCTACAAAACAGTGCAAAAGTAACAATTAAGAAAACAGTTTTTCTCATAGTATGTATCAAAACTAATTGAATATTTTATTTGACATGAAAGAATATTGGCATAAGAATGAAATACGTAAATTTCAACTTTCAAACTGTAGACCCATGTTTTATAGATTCATAAAGTTGGGCCTTTGAAAAGCGTATGAAACAAATTGAATGCTCTGTTATCTTATGAAGCAGTTCTTTCATCACTTTTTCAGTTAGTTATTTTGATTCCTTGGATCTTAAAATATCTGTCTAGCAATTTTCAGCCATCACATGTGATCAGAGGCTGAGAAATTAAGAATTTAATAAAAAGTTGTGTGTGTTCATTCAAGCAGAACAAACAAAATTGGAATTTTTGAAAGTGATCATAACTCTGAAAATATTGGGAGTTTTTCAAAATAATTTTGCGTTATTATTTCAGTGAGATCTACACGTACCAAAGTTCATTGCAATACAAAACACTTTGTGTAACCCACTTTGCTCATTTGGCATGGAATGACCCAGACAATAAAAGCAGCTAACACTGGGATTAAGCAATTAAACTTTATCAACATGCCTCAATATACTTACAGAAACGTTTCTAATACATACTTTCTTAGCATTTGGCAGCATATCAAAGCATCTCCATCACACAAATTGCAGTCCTGGTCCCGTGGACCTGATCCCACCAAGGTGGACCAACTGAAAAGTACCATGGCTTTAAACAGCCTCTAAATCATAGAGAGTTTGGATTGTCACTCCAAGATCTAATGTAACCTAAACCTCTAAGTCCCACATACACAGTGTCAACCAAGTGATTTTAGGTCATTTGAACAAATATTTGTGATTTTGTTGGCTAGTCCTCATAGTGATGCTTCCAGTCTGGGTTTATTTTTTCATTCATAGCTTGTGGACTGAATTTTTTTCAATGACTGAAAAAATTGAGTGAATTCAGTCATAATTTCTGAAAAGGTAGGCTAGTGAATGCTGTTATGGCAAGGTTTAATACTGATATGACACAAATCACTAAAATATCTCAGCAAAAACAAACAGCTTATGGTATGTGATTACTGGCACAGCATCTATGCCTAATTGCATGGATTGTGGTATAGCCATGCAGTTTTTTGGGTTTGTTGAGTCTATGTTGTTGCTCATCTCTTGACATGTTTTGAAGGACTCAGGAGAACTTGTAATCTTGTCAGTGTTGACAATTCCATTGTGACTACTCTCCAGTTGTAGCTCTTTCATTATAATTTTTTCCATGTTAAATAACTAGTTTTATGCTCCTTTTGACTACAAGTATGATTGCAATATCTTATGAATGGATCTTGAGGTTCCATTTGAATCTCTGTATCTTCCAAGTTTCCAAGTTTTACATTTTAAGATATGTTAACACTTTCATGGCCAGTCTAAATTAAGCAGCTTGCACCAAACAAACTGGATCGCACGTGGCTTTGCATGAGCGTAACTCTGGCATCAAAAGCAGCAGAGAGCTGTTCAAAGGCTCAAAAGACTCGGCAAGTCTTGTAGTTTACAATGAAAAAAATATTTTTTGGTTGGTGGGTGTGGATTTTTTGTGAGTGGCGTCATAAGTGGAGGACTTTAAGGCCACCTTGTCCCACTTCACCTGGCCCTGGGCCAAAACCGTTAGATGGTAGTATTTTGCTGAATTTTTATTCGAAACTAGGCTACAATCCAAGTCTTTTGATACTTTGGATGACCTGCTGGGGTTTCAGGTCCAAAAGTTATGATCTAAAGTAATACAAATATTAGAATAATTAGTTAATTAGATGATTAATTAATTTGTTTATTTTAGATCATAACTTTTGAACCAGAAACACTAGAAAATTGATCAAAGGCTCAAAATTTCGGACTCGAGCCTAGTTTCCAATGAAAACTTCAGCAAAATACTTTGGCCTAGTGGTTGGGCTTTAGACCAGGTAACATGAGCTAAAATGTCCCAAAAACTACTTCACTTGTGACATCACTCACAAAAAATCTGTAACCTAAACCAAAAAAGTTTTTGAGTACAGACTAGAAGACTTGCCGAATCTTTTGAGGGTTTGAACAGCTCTCTAACATGATCAGCAGAGGAGCTATTGCGTTGGTAAAGCAACTGAAAAGTGCTGGTTTTAGGCTGATTTCCAGGTACGAATATATCCTCTCTTGGCCGTCAAGGTGTTAGTCAGGGCTTTTTTAAAGGAATTTCAGGGACCCGAATTGGGTCCCTAGAATTGAAAGTAATGTCCCTAGTATCAGTGAAAATTATCATCGGGTCACTAAAATCAGAGAAATTGGGTCCCCACAGGTCTATATCGGGCACCTAACATTTTCCTTGAAAAAACCTTATCTTAATTTTAATTTTTTTGTTGGTCTTATTTTACACTCTCATATCTTGAAGCAACCAGTGACTCACAAGTCACATTCTATACTTATCGCCCTTTAAGCTCCCTAATTTACCAACTTCACTAATGAATAGTCAGTCAAGAACATTAAGTCCAAGCTCTACTTAACTTTGGCCTTGAGCATACTCAATTGGTCTAGTACGAACTATGCCATGCAGTAAGAGTTGAACAGGTTTATATGAACTCAGTGTTTTTCGTTTCTCTTCTTGATTTAAAAAAATAGTTTTTAATAGTTTCAGGAACTGATCTGCTTATAACAATTACCCTGAAGACTATTTCTATGAACAACATTCATTTCATCAGTTGTGTAGTACCATAATAAGTAAAGAAATCTTGTTAAAACTTGACTCCATACCATTAAAACCACTCATGACACGTAAGAACCTGAAGTGAGATTTAGAATTGCACAGTATATGAAAATATTTTGCTCTAACCAGTGAAGAAGACAATTTGCAGAATATATTTTGCTATTCCCCATGGATGTGCCAATTCTGTTTTTCCTAGTGGTACAGTAATAGGTTTTAGGAGTAGAAAAAGTCAACCAAAGTGCTAGGACTCAAAATATTTTCATATTTTAGAACCATGATTTGAAACTCAAAAAATGTGTAAGGACTAATAAAATATTTTTTGAAATTTAGAATATTCATTGTACAAACCTTTTTTAACATCCACTTTTGTTCTTTTTTCAATAGAGGGAAGGAATCTGTCAAGCATTTCAAAGTTGCTAAAGAAGGCGATGTTTTCAAATTTGGAATTACAGAGTTTGAAAGCTTGGAGTCGTTGATAACTCATTTTGCAAATCAACCCCTTCTTGGTAGTAACTCAGGTAAGAAATGCAATATTTTTAGCACTTTCACTACCAGTTATATACAACACAAATAAGCTGGAATTAATAACTTTGCTTCTGGCATATGAGAAGCATCATCCTTTTCTTCTTTAAAGTCTGGACTTAAGTCTCTGAACAGTATTGGGGTCTTAATTAAAACATTTTCTGTGTTCTGGTAAGGTTGTGGGCCAGTAGTTAGTTATTTTATGATGTCTTTTATGAGTGATTGTACGCACAATGCACCATTTTCACTGCTTCATGTTTTCATAATTTTCAAGTTTTGATTTGTAAACAGATGACATCATAGTGAATGAGAATTCAGAACTTTGTGATTTTGAAGTTAGTGATAACAAGTTTGTGTTGGTGCAAAACAAGTCAAGTCTGAAACCGAATTGTCACACCAGACACAAGTAACTAGTCTCCATACAAGTGCCACAAGCGAATCAAATGAGCAATTGTTTTTTTATATAAGAAATTGATTTCATGTAACACTGCACGTCCTCACTCCTAAAATCTTATTCAAGTAGAATCACATCCTCAGTTATAAATCCAATTCTATTTGAATAAGATTTTACGACTAAGGGTGCATAGCTTTACATAAAACCGATTTCTAATAAAAATTACTTGATTGGTTCGTTTGTGTCACCTTTGTGGAGAATGGGTACTTGAATACACATATGCGCAAGTTTGAATTATCGCAAAAATAACAAAGCAGAGACCATTTGGCTAATACTTTGTAAGCTGCAACAAACAGTTTTTAGTTGCTAGACACAATCATTGTGAAAGTAGGCCTGTAGTGAATGCATCCCATGCAACAAGTGGCGTGGTAGTCAAAGTGTTAAATTAGTTGAATTGTTACTGTGTGATTGTTTGAATGACATTTTGCTGGTACTTGTATCGAATTTTGGAATAGTTCGTAGTGCAGTGAAAAAGTATGACCTGACAACACCAAGTATTTATAAGTATATGACTGAACGTTTGTTGTGCCTGGACTTGAATTGGTTGATTTTCAAGTCAAGCTTCAGGTGCTCACTGCTGGTGTTTCAGTGTGGTAGCTTGATAGTAATAGTTTAAAATGCATGTGTCAATTTTGTATGAGAGCAGTGTTTTTGAGTTTTTTTTGGTGCTTATGATTTATTTCATGCACCTAAACTGGCATTTTATGACAGGTACTCTAGTGTTGTTAAAGCATCCATATCCAAAAGTTGTTGAAGAGCCTGATAATTATGAAGAAATTGTTTTGCAATCAACTGTACGAAGTGGTGCAACTGAAAAGGATTTGGAATTTCAAACCAAGGCAGATTCAGTATGTGTTGTGTTTTTTCGTGCAGAATGTAATTGAAGACAAATAGCCACTTACAATTAGTTCTTGACTTTTGTGTTAATCATGCAGGGTGCATTGTCATTGTCCACCAGACGTTGAAAACATTTACACACTAGCAAAGACTGTGTGCAATTGAAAAATTAATTATTCATTCAAGCTTTAATTCTTAAGTACTTATAGAAGTAGCCACAGCATAACTCTTCTACTCTCCTTGATATGCCACTTAAAAAGAAAGTGAACATCTCATTATGATTATGATTGCCAGATTGTTATTTTTTAGCAAACTCTGTTCTTGTTCTTTTAACTCTAAAAAACTGTGTAGGCAAGTCATAACTGAGGCATAAACAGACGCTTTTCCACAGTTTTTATGAGGTGATGGACCAAGAGTTGTAAAAGTTTGTTGTAGAGCAGTGTTGTGCTTACTGTATTGACATAGCAATAAACTTCATAATCTTTATCGCAGAATCTTAATTATTTCTTTAGTTGGCATCCAAAGAGGGATTTCTCACTAAACAAGGATGGTACGTTAAGAACTGGAAAACGAGATGGTTCGTTTTGACAAAAAATGAATTGAGTTACTACGCAGACAGAACTGTGAGTGTCTTTCATAACGTTCATGAGATAGAAACCTTGCTTGTTATCGATATGCCTGAGAGGCTTTCAAAAGATTCTGTAAGCTCTCAACGTATTCTGCCGTCGTTCAGACGACTTAGAGTATGTTATAGTTCGCTTAAATACGCATGTAACAATTATATTATAAACTTAGGTCACAGTTTCGGTTGTAGAAATAAAAACCAGCATTTGATAATGTATCTCTTCTAGAAAGAAAAGCCCATTAAGACCCTACCGTTGGAAGACTGCCAGGGTTGTTGGAAAGATGATTCGACAGGCAAAAATTTCTGTTTTAGACTTGAATTTCCAGATAGAAACTGGTTTTTCTATGCCAATACCGAAGAAGAGCAGAAGGAATGGATGGACATGATTAAATGGAAGTTGGTAAGATAACATGCGTCTTAAATATTTCTTGTGTGCGTAGGTGCTTGGCTGTCTTTTGGTATTTTCATGATTAACTTAACAAAAATGATGTATCACTTGACTGATTTAATTCGTCCGGTTTGAAGTGGGAATACTTACTTCTTTTGAATGTTTTTCTATTTTTAAAATAACTACATCTGCAAAGAAGACACGCATTGCACGACTATCACAATCAACTTTTAAGCATATACGTTTGGATTGCTTTGTATTTAGTTGCGGCTGAGAAATTGCTGAGAAGGTCTCTGGTTGCGATCACAGGTCTTATCTTGAAGCGCCAAGTGAAGATGGTGCAGCGTCTTTGCTTTCAAACCTGTGTGCATTTTTCAGTTGCTTTTTGAGTTTATGTTGTTTAAAGAACTTCAAATCAACAAGCGTATTGTAGCTAAAGTGTCTGCAGATGACATTATTCGATCGAGGTCCTGAAGCAGTCAGTGCCAGGTAAAACAAAGCCCCAATGCATCTTTTTCTAATATTTTATTAACTGAGGCTGTCATTTTGACGTGGGCCAAGTTAAGTTTACTGGTAAGGGACGTTGGTTTAATGACGAAGCGACCACATGACATGCTATGGTGACAAGGTCAAAAACAAACGTTTTTGTTTTGTCTTTTGTTTTATCTAACAGCATTATCTACTAGCAGTATGCCATTCCCCCCTCTGATCACGACACCTTTAATGGCTGTTGAGTTTGAAGAAAGTATTTTGGTGTTGTAGGTCATAGTGCCTACCTTAACGTGCGACGACGCAACCGTTGGAGGTTGCATTTGTGAAAGGTGGAAAGTTCTGTTACTTTTTATAAAACCGTCATTAACCAATTAAAACCGACTGCGTATATATCTTTGCTTCGCAAGCAGTTTTATCTCAATTTGCTTGGAATTCTGAGAACAAACATACAAGGGTCCAGTTATTTGACTTTTCGTTGACAATGTTCATCCACTCGTCTTTGTTGGTCAGGTCTCATTGCGATGTGTGGGCATACAAACTCACAAATTGTCGCAGTTATAGAAAGGGTGCGATTCGACAGCAAGTCCACGTTCTAGCTGACAGCGCAGCTCCCAAGTCCCAACTTGTCGAATCGTGCATCTAACTAGCATGAATTGCTTAACATGGCTTGTGTTGATGATAGGCTTAGTTTGCAAGTGTAGCGACTCCTCAAACTGAAACAACTGTCACAACATCACGCAGAAAATTATGACCTAACTGCGACGCAAACATTATCCCTTTCATGATGCTAGTTTTGGCAAGCAATGCTTTTGTTTGTGTAAAGCTTATGTCGACCTAAAAAGAATCCGCCTGAAGTAAAAGTTCTGCCAGTGATACGTTTGAACCTGCACAAGATCTTATTTATATAGATGCTGTATGTGATCTGTGTACCTTTTAGATTTCATCTTTTCAAGTTCGCAATGCAAACACAGGACTTAGTCGGAATAGTGATATTGGTTAAACTTCACGTTTTTAATGTCTATTTCTATTTGTTAGTATTCGTAAATTCCACTTTCAGGTTGTTGTCACGACCTTGTTCACTGTTTTACCGGAAGTTTGCGCAATTTAATCGACACGCGATTGATTTCAGTTTCCAAATTCGCCACAGTACAATTTCCAAGTAAGTTCATTGGTAATTTTATGGCGTTTAAGCTCTATTTTCCGGCATAATTTCTTGAGAGTGACACTGTGGTTCCAAGTTGGCTGTAAGCTTTCGAGAAATCAGCCAAATGGGCTCCGCTTTCATCTTTTTGCAATGATTCAAACTTTCACATACCTGTATTCAAGTAACTAGTCTCTACACAGGTGAAGAGTTTGAATTAATCACTAACATTTTTAATTGAAAATCGAGATAAAGTAACACTACGCATCGTCAGTCATATAACGAAAGCAATGCTTTCGGGTGAAACGCCGAAATGCTAAAGTAAGGGCAGAGAAAGTAAACAAACTCAATACTAAATAGCTTTGACAAATAAAAAACTTTAAATATGTCTATCCCGAATAATTACTTTCACTGCAATACTAAAAGTATCTGACGGCAACAGCCAATAACGCGGTTGTTATGACTCAATTATGGAGTGTGTGTAATTTCCCAAATTGGCATTTGCACTAAGCTTTCGTGTCTGTGTATACCAGGGGTCTCAAAATCAAATTGCTCTGAGGGCCAAATAAGGACTTACAAAGTAACCCAGGGGCCGCATTATGACGCTGACGCAACAGTGGCGGTACCTGAACCTTGGCAGGAATGGCTTTTACAACTTACTTCCTGCGAAAGGTATCATGAGTTACAGGCAAATCATGTCTAGCCGTCTCTACGTTCGTTTAAAACAGGGGTCTCCAAACTACGGCCCGCGAAGCCATTTTGTCAATGATGAAAAAATAATACATTAACGAAAAATTTGTTGATTTGGTGGATTGCAACCTTTCCCGAAACAAAGACATTACGTAAGAAGTCCGGCCCTCGAACTATCATGTAATAGCATATGTGGCCCTTGGACAAACAAGTTTCGAGTCCCCAGGTTTAAAAGGAACTTGTTCACTCGCTAGCCGAGCACTTTTAAACATCAGTGAATAAACTAAATGACGTATATGTTAATTATTTGAAAATTTACAAGAAGCATCGCGAGCCGCACAAAACGCCCTGGCGGGCCAAATGCGGCCCGCCCCAGCGGGTCGCGTGTTCGAGACCCCTGCTGTGTACGCTCTCACTCTTGTTCTCGCCACTTTTTATGCTCCGTTTTTCTCTTTGCTTCGCGATCACACTGCGTCTGACTGCCTGACTGTTCATTTTCACACACGGAAGTTTTTGCGAGGCACGCATGTCCAACGGCCATGTTTCCGGGTTATTTTGCAAGTTCGAAGTATACCGTTTCTTACGCATGCATGGTGACATTTACCACATTTCCTCAACATGCGAAAGCAAGCTAACAAGTTGTATGAAATTCGTGCGGCGCTGCGTCGAGATGTCGAAGCACGATGCAATCGTTCTTTGTGGCGGCCACTGTCTGTTTCTTCCGTTGCATATCGCTGTCGCAGCAGTTGGGCTTTAACACAAGACAAACGATTACATGACGCGCCAAAAAACGTCGCGGCCTTTTAGCTGAAGAAAGGTAGTTTTGCTATGATTCACTTAAAAGCACCAGTCCAAGAGCGACGTCCTGCTCTTGGTGTTTTACTGCGATGTAGGTGTCGTACGCAAAATCTATCTTTTTGACGCGCATTAACGTCAACGATGTCTGATATTCTAAACAACCAATAAATAGCCATATTTAAACATAATGTGCTTTTCAAAATACACCATAAATAACCGTGTTTGAACTTACAATTGTCATGACACAGCAGATTTGGTTAGAGTTCGATAGTTTCATTTGCAGTTAGCGTTGTAGCTGCGTAGATACGTTTATGCATCACTATTAAGTTATATTTTACAGCTGTCATGCATTTCATCGTTTTCGAACTTGTTTCGTTAAGCCGCACTTAACGAAAACGCTATTTTATTCGACGTAGTCCATGAGTCATCTTCAGGTAAAAATATTAAATAAACCACAAGAAGACCAGTCACATAAGATGCGGTTTAAATCACTCCTGGCAGGGGCGCAACCAGCCCTTCATTTCGGGGGGGGGGGCAATTTTCATGAAATTTTATTACGTCATCGTGCTTACTCAACCGTGGTACATTTTCGCAAACGGTCACAGATAAAGTTTCTTCGCAACAATTCCGAAAATTAGATCTTTTCAGTTTTACAAACACCTGGCTCCATACTCAACTAGTGCAGTCATGGCTTTGGTGTGGCAGATGTATAGGCTATTTGTAAACCTGCCCAACTTTTCGTCTTGTTTTAGCAAATTCATCAAAACCATTATCGAGAGTCTAGATGATTGAAACTTCAGTTGAATATAATTGCTGTGAGATAATTTATGCAGACGATATTGCGAGTGATTAAGTTGTCAGATACAAGAGACTGTTATGAATGTTAGGATATATTTAATCACTGATGCTATTTTTTCAGTCGTAGATACGAGACTTTGTCTGCCAACTGAAACATTCTCGAAAGGAATGCAACTTGAACTTTATTACGAATGTTTGGGTCAGGCTCGCCACTAGATGTGGGTGGGGTTCGCCACTTTTCCAGGACTACCTAAACAACACCTAGTAATTTGAGGCCCTTGTGAAATTCGAATTACTCTTGCAACGTTAGACCTTGGCTGTGAAACCCCAGCAACGGCTAAGCACTGAACATAAAATGCAAAA
>JGI24158J21664_10011935_pt1 | contig 11531 bp, 12 predicted proteins | sample Ectturendosymbi3_FD_21664 | JGI IMG/M metagenome (IMG submission 21664)
GTGAAGCACTGCAAGTAAACGTAGTCCCATTGTACCATGGCGGTTTGCATCGGTCGCCTGTAAGCTCCAGGTGGTAATCGGCATCTGCGCACAAGCATCCATTTCTTTAGCTTTCCTTGTCTTAGCGATTGCGGCGGCAATGACAGTGGCTATCATGCGCGTCACAATAGCACATTCAAAACTAAACACATTCAGTTTCAGAGAAAATCTCTGGAGAAGCTTTTAAATACACCAATTCATGACCAGAAACATCGGGCAATATGTCAATCATCTTACTCTTTCAGAAGAAGTCTTTTAAAGCGGACTCACATGAAATTAATGTTTGTGATAATAACATGTATCAGTCAAACTAATGATTAGCACTTCGCCAAAAAAGTTTCAGTTACAATGAAACTCGACTAAGTTTCATTTTTGCGTTTTTTTAAACAACCTCGTGAAATCTTTCAAACAAGTTGCTTGAGATCTGTAATCACCTTTTGTAATATTTGTTTTCAATGCCACATTATTTGACAGACGTTGAATTTGAGCTGTCACACACACAGCTATCGAGCTATCACACACACAGCTATCACATATCACACAGTTATATATTGATGAAAAATGTAATAGCAGGGAAATGTCGTCAAAGATTTTTGGTGAAAGTCCTTTGTACGAAAGAGTATGCTACTTATTATTATTAGTATGCTACTTATTATATACCAAAATGTATAGCTCAGCTAATTTATGTTACAGGCATTATTGTTTTTGAATTAAACCACGTTTACCTAGAGTTAAAAAATTATATCTTGTTCATAAATCCAAAAACAACACTTTCAATTATAAAAAACACTGGGTAACATTATGTCATCTTTATGCATTCCGATTACTTGCTTTGGTAAGAATTGCATTCCCGTTCTTTTCGTAAATGGATGAGCACCAAAGGATTTTTATGACCAAGGCTTAGCACTACTTTTACTTTAGTAATAATATCTGCACGAAATTTTCGTAAAACGCCTCGTGCGCCGATAACAGGGGCAATAAAAGTGATAAAATCAACGTTACAAATTGAAAAATTGTGTGAAGAAAATCTCTGATACTAAAATGAAACTATTTCAAGCGAAAGTCATAACAATAATGAAAGAAGTATCGTTCATCAGTCAATCAATCAAACGTGCTTTGAAGAATTCATTAACTTACACATTCCTAGGTGGATTGGTCGGATCAATCTCTATCGTTCGTGCAGAAATTTCGCACAGAAGAAGACAAATGAGACTCACAGTAACAACGATTTTCTGGCTTGTCTGAAAAAATATACATATAAATCAAGTGAAATTCAAAGGCGTTTACATATTTCCGTCTGTTGTTTTACACAACCGTGTTGATTGATTTACCAAGGGTTCATGTTTTTAAGACAATCTTTGGCAGAAACAACGATGTTCACAAAAAATTGCCAAGCGCAACATCAACCTTTATTCACCGACACCAATATGCAAACGTTTTGTTATGAAATTTAGAAAAACATTTGCAATTGAACGTGGATTTAACAGGAAAAAATGTATGGCATTTATGGCTAAAGCTTTAATCCCGCAACCTATACATCGGACTGCGTCAGCACGTCTAGCGGTCGACAAAACCTTCACCATGGAAACATCAATCTCACGTACTTAATGGGGCACCGGACTAGGTAACCTCTGTGTTTTTTCGGTGCCCCGGCGTTTTTTCTCTTTTATCGAGTATATGTATCGAAATTAATTCAGTACCGCCAAATAAATCTATCTATCTATCTATCTATCTATCTAAAGCACAACCATCATTAACTAGATTGTGTCTGCCATAAGAAAATAACAGACATAGTTAATTAATAGCTGCATATTTTGATTGATTTGGTTGTTTTGCTTTATAAAGACTTGTTGGATTGTTATAGGTGGGATTACGGTAACTTGTCTACATGAATCGTTAAGGCAGCAGGCCTTGGATAAAATGGCAGAGTTTCAAAAATTGTTTTCATAACTGGACCACAATATCACCGTTATTTAAATTTAAAACGATTGGTTTATCCTTCAAGCCCAAACTAGCTTGGCATTCCAACAAAATGAGCATAAAGCCAATGTGGCAACAACAAAGCCAACTTCAACTATTCCACCGACATGAAAACTCCATTCATATCATATGTATGTTCGAAAGGTAAAAATAATTTTTCACATATGGCGTTCGAGTCAAAAAATAGCCAATGCTACTCTCAGTTGTGTAGAAGAATTTACGATTAGAAAATCATTCCAGAACATTGAGAACAATTGGAATGTAGCCATCAGTTTTTTGCGTTTCAATAACTTCAGTGTTAATTTGTTAATTTTTGACCTCTTTTTCATATTTTAGAGAAGCACTTGCTTTGCTCAAACGAGATTCTTAAAACAAACCTTCTTTCTCTTTTGCTACTTTACATTTTTTCCGGAAAGACATAAGATTGCTTCATCTTTTTTCCCCAAATGTGAAAAAGGTGGATTTACTACACGTAGGTTTCGAACCTTCTTCTACTGCGCAAAATATCTTTTCCCTGGGATTGAATTCATTTTTAAATATCTGATTTTCATCATTTTAAACTTTAAAACCAATTCAGAAACCGACATTGCTTGAATGCAGGCTTGCTCCACACGCATGTAGTATAACTTACCATTTTTACAGCTTCTTCTGGTGACAATATTGCAAAATCAAATCAACCTCCCAATAGGTAGAGACAGATTGTTCAGCGATGTTCCAGAAGACGAATGATTTACCCACCAGCAGATACAGTATTGCTGGGTTCTTGTGATGCTTTCAGGTTTGTTTAGATTTACTTCCATTTGCTTCATTCTCAGCTTTTATACAATTTTTTTCGGAAGTGATCAACCTTCTTCTCCCGAAGAATGGATAGTTTTAATTAGAGATGAGGAATTACCCATTAAATTGGCAACTTTGCAGCAGCAAAATTACGCCCTTTGCAATTTTCCAAAATCAAGTTCCTCATTTTCCCCTTCAGCGTGTGATGAGAATAGATCGGCGGGTTTAGTGAAACTTGACACCATCACAGGGAAGGTTTGACACGGGGTAACTGACCAACGCACGTAATCAACCTTTTCGGTCTTTCTATTGTAGTATGAGATGAGAACATCTCACGACATCTCCTTTATTGCACATTAGAAATTGCGGTTGTAACGGCAAGGAAGACGTTTTTCAGAATAACTGTTCTCTTGTTTTAGGTTCTGCTTGCAACATCTTATGAATACAGATAGAGGAAGGTCGTGACTTCCGTGTGTCCTTTTATTGAACAAAACGAATTTACGAAAAAAATCTAAGACAAGTAGTTTCATTCCAAATCTTGAAATTTCTGGAAAAGTAAGTGTCCGGAAATAAATTCGAAATGATTCACAGCCTGAGTTTACTGAATTTTTAATCTCATCAAATCTTCAATAGTCTTTATCAACCATCGACACTACCACAAAACTTGTAACAGGTCGTATGGATCAACACAAGCATTTAATCAAAAAAATATTAAATTCATAAAACCTTGAGAGACTTTGACAAGTTTTGCAGAACATGATTTGATCTTGAAAATCACAAAAATCAGCAAAATCTGGCAGGATTTGAATACAAAAATATTGCATAAAGTATCTGTAAAATCACAAAAAGATACAATATTCAGCTTATTAAAATTATATTTTAAACTATCAAACTTGTCACGTAGCTGTGAAAATTAGAGATTCCTCAAACAACAATTCCGTCCTGTAACAACTCTGGGAAAAGTGATTTCAGCGCCGGGATGGCCAGGTGGGCAACAGTTTCATAGCAAGACAGAGGATTGGGCACGTGGACGTTAACCAACGATTCATGTGTTTAGGCATCACAATTCAACGGCCTATCTTTTTCACAGGTTGTTTCACAACGCCTTGTTGTGCCTTTGATCTTGTTTTCTTTAATTAACCTTGAAAGTTAACAAAAATCGCTTTTACATATTTTTATTTGCATGCATTGATGCATAAATTGTGGACCATCTGCCAAGGAGAGCATATTTTTCTTTTGGCTCAAGTGAAGAAATATTCTCCAACCTTACGCTTTGTCAAATTACGTTCGGTGACGTTTCCCATTTATCCACTTCATGATTCCATAAGTTCTGCAAGGTATTAGTGCGTCACAATCCTTCGAAGCAAAAACGTGGTCGGGACTTGCGAAACCAACAAAGCTGAAGTTAAACGAAACGGGCGAAGGTTTCATCAAAATAAATCGGGATGTTCGTTTTGCGCATAACTGCTCGAAATAGATTTTATGTAAACGCTTGATACACATTATCAAGCTAACTAATCAATATGTTCTGACCCACCCTGAATCAAATCAGTGGAAAAACTTTTATAAAACTTTGCAAAAGAATGAATACATCAATAGCGACAATTCTGACCAAACAGTCATTTCACCGAAATCAGCAACTAAAATGTTTTGGAAAACGTGGAAAAGTAAAAGATTCCTTTGGGTAAGATTTCCATCATAAAATGATTTGCATACAATTTCTACAACTTCAAATTAGTTTTTCTCCCTTTCAAGTACTTTTTTGCATCACCAATGCAACTTTAAGATGCATGTTTATTTAAAATATTTAATAGTGCCCATAGTGCTGTCGTAGCTTTTTTAAGCTAATCATTCCTGATAAAATCATGAAATATAAACTTGCTTATAAATTTAAGTAACAGAACAATTAGCAAATAAAACACTTCTTGATTCAACTTGCATCAGGCCCGCAACCAGGGAGGAAACCAGACAATTACCCCAAAGATTTTCAAAAACATTGTGAACGCGCTAATATGTCTTTAGTAATTTGGCACAACAACAAGTTTCAATCATTTTGCCCTACCCCGAAAACGTCAGGTGGTTGCGCCCCTGTCTTGCATCAAATTAGGGAAAACTTTCCATTCTTGTGTTACTTCACAGCTTGGGGCACTTTGTCAAGACCAATCATCAAATTGCAGCTGCAAAATGTTTGCAGTTTTCTGATATCAGTGGAAATTTGAAGTTTTCTCAGTGCAGATCAACCCTGAAGGGTTCGACAAAGCACGCACGTGTGATGTTTTCAAGAAGTTGATCACATCTCAGCAAAAACAACTGCAGTGATCAAGCAACTTGAAATGTATTCAGCAACAGCAACGGAATTGAATACAGCGCGAGCGGAAAGGTCGCAGTGCTTTGTGGCTCGAGGAAACTGAACAAAGAGGTCTTTTGTTCTGACAAACGGATTCTTAACATTTCTGAACAATGGGCAAAGATCAGTGTCACACTTGTAGCACAGCGACCAAGATCAAATGTGTTTTTCTCAAGTAGTGAACCATTTTCAAACCCTCAGCTGTGCAGAATGTACAGAAGCATTCACACGAGGACAAGATCCTGGTGAAGACAGAAAAAAACGAAAATTAAGACATGTTAAATTTACGTCTTGATATTAGATTGAAACTATATTTTTCTCGAATGGCATCTAACTAAATCATATGGCTTAGTTTTTTTTGGCAGTTCACAACTGCAATATATGCTGTTTTTGGTTGTCCTGGTACTTCTCTTTGTAATAAAAGTTGTTTGAACGGCAAGCGTCTCGGCAATTTTTTTTTCAAGATGTGCTACGTTTTCATCCTGATATGTTTTTCAAAGATTAAAAAGGATACACGAGTTGTTTGATAATGAGTAGTGGGAATCGCGCAATGGTTTGCAAAGATTGACCCGTTCAATTTTATGGCTCCTAACCTACTGAACTTGGTATTTCAAATCAAAATTGATAACTGGCGAAAATGAACACTTAAGCAATTAAAGCATAAAAATGATAACAAAACAATTTTCAATAAACTTCCAGCTTTGCAAAAAAATAGTTGATGAAGTGTTCAAGCTCACTGCTTCAAAACTAATTTCCATATCGTTGCTATAAAAAACGTGAAATCGTAGATAAACGAGACTATTCACTTTCATTCTGTACATGTTTGAATGCAGTTCTCATACCTATTCTTTTCATCTTTTTTTATTATCAAGTTTCACGACATTAAAACAGAATGGGCAGTGCTGCACCCCACACTCCTCAGCAGTGCTGCATCCCACACTCCTCAGCAGTGCTGCACCCCACACTCCTCAGCAGATTGGGCAAACGTTTCCACTGTTCAAGCATCAGCTGTTCGTTGTTTTCGCCGTTACACGTGGTTCCTATTTTGAGAGATTTTCGTCAGAAACGTTCATCCACGGATCACTGCAAACCAATGAGAATTCACATCGTTGTAGTAAATTACTTCGTCCTTTTGCCGCAGGCTGTACACAACAATAGAAACATGATAGAAAAAAGCAATATTACAAATTTCAACACTTGTAATACGTTTTGAAATTTAGATCTTTAATAGTAGATTTTAGAATATCTGCATGCCTTCTTGTTATTATGACCACTTAACGGTCATAGACCATAACAAATGCAAAAATAGTCAATCGGTGGTACAGAAAATGTCTCACATTATTCTTATATTATACACTCCAGAAAGTTAAGAATGGTTCTCGCAGAAGAAGACCTTAATTTCGGTCGGTTAAATACAAATATCTTGCTCCCTAAAATCGTAATTTGGTGAACATTTGCTTTCATTGTTCAATATCTCCAACTAAATCACCCATCTACACATAATTGTAAGAAGCAACCAACAATCATTTCTCCTTGTTTTGAATCCCATTTAACACTCCGACAAGGAAGATCCACTCCAGACGGGGAACTCCCTAATGGTTTGGTTACGTTTCAAGTTGTGGAAATCTGGCGGTAACTGGATTCGTAACAATGAACACAAAGAAAGGATATGACGCTGATGGAAAACACTCAAAACTGTTTTTGTGGCGATAAAAACTGGTTGAGGATGATTGTGACAGTTCACGATTGTGCTCACTGAGCCAGAAGAAATCGTTTTGTTTCTAATAACCGTCCGACTAATCTCTTCACAAAATTTCGGAAAACATGCATTTTCACACTTTATTTGAAAAAATAAATTGTTTTATCATTTCATATTTGAGTGCTGTACTGATGTTGGACAAAAATAAATCGTTCTACCACAATAAAGTGAAAACATGATTCTTTCAACACTGTTTCCACTGGCCAACTAGGAAAAAGTATTTTTGAAGCCATATAGATATTTCATTGTGTGCACCTGAGTTGGATCGATTACATGACGCCAACTAAATTTCAACTACAAATACTATTTCATGATTTTCAATTGCATTACAATTATTTTGTGCCAAAAACATCAAATTACAATTAAAAATACTCCCTCGGCTTTTCTGTTACAATCACTTTGTCCTGGAAACCAGTGGCGTAACTGACGGGGGACAAGGGGGCGAGACGCCCTAAATGTAAAAACTGGGCTCCCTTAAGCTAACATTTTGATGTTTAGCATTCGTTTGGTTTTCAGTAGGTTGTTGTTTTTTGCGTTTCTCGGGTGTTTTCATTTTTTTAGCTAGTATAGACACCCACGACATCCGGATTCACTATCATTTCTTAACTTTTTATCTGAGTGTTGGCTAGTAGCCCTTATGGTGGCCAGTGGGCCCCCTTCAGCTAAGTGTTTTCCATCCCTGGCCCAAACCTCTAGCTATAGGCCACTGCTAGAAACAGCAAACAGCAATTACACTAAAAAATGCAAGTAATTATGGATTCTTGTCTCTCCGCTCCACACAGTGAGACTTTTAAAATGATCCTGTGCGAAAACGGATGCTCCTGTGCAAAAACGGATGATCCTGTGCAAAAAAGGATATATCTCAAACAAGTAACAAAACAAACACAAGCTGTACATTACACTTCTCTGATTAAAAACAATCAAGAGTGTTCTTTGGCAAAGAACCTGTGTTTGAATTAAGCCATTTCATAACATTGCACTTGGTTTCCATGTTGTACATTTAAAAATGTCTGAATCAATATCGCTCATTAGCGTGAACACAGCATGATAGATAACATGAACAATTTCAATGGTGTTGACTGTTTTTACTCAAACTTTGCGCTGAGTGACATTAGAATCAGCATGGCCGTTGGAAATGCTCGATCCTACGCATTGTGATGATAATTAACCGAAATCAAGCGGTTTCCACTCACTGAAAGTTTGCTGACAACTACGGATGCTCTTTCGGTCGAAAAAACGCTTGCCGTAGTATGAACCACAATTAGGTACACAAAAAAGCGCCAGTTTCAAAACCTATTTATGGAAAACAGAAAACCTCATTCAGTTTACATGAAAATCGGAGGTGTATTTTGGTAACGTCATCAATGCACGGAATGGAGTGTTTTTTTACTTTATGAAGTAGAACCTTTTCTAAACTGCCCACTCGCTTTCGTGTGTAAGGCATAAACCATCTTTCTATTTTACCGTGCTGTTTCCCTACTAAACTAATCAAACTTTTCAATTTTTTCAAAAAGCGGCATCGAAAACATAGCGACACTGCAAACCGGTTTCAAATCCAGACGACTGGACATAAAAGTTTTTTNAGATGCANGCAANTCCCTGGCAGTACTGTGTTGTTTTTCCATACAAAAGGGAAGATGCATCTTTTCAAGGTTTTGTGCTTTCACTGTAACTTTGACCCTATTATTCCGAATAGCATGTCAAGTTTTGTCAGTTCAAAGGGTATCGAAATTTCAACAAACATGTTACTTGGGGCAATCTAGCCATTAGAACCATTGTCGCGTAATAATACTTTTAACAGAAAAAGGACTTTGTGACTTGGTAGATGTAGATGGGAGTCACGAAACGACGCCGCATCGACAAAGAAAAGATATTTGCTACAACGAGTTTCCAGTTTCAAATGATCTGCAGTACATTAGAAACACGAAAATGTGGAAAAAGCTTAACCCTAACTTACCAAATGCAGTAATTTTCTGAATTTTCCCAATTTTTTTATGCAATCAAACGCTTTGTTTTTGTCTAACCAATACGCTATTCATAGTCACAGTGAAAAGCACAGTTTTGTCTTAAAATTTCTATTTCATGGGCAATCTCCGACTCTACAAGATTTTGCAGCAAATTCACTTCTAACGCGTAACTAACATTTTAATATATGGAGGGCCGTGGATCTACACCAGGGCGTCAATAAATTCCTAGCGGGGAGCGAGAGCTTACGCGCTCTACAACATGGAAGGTTTGATCAATAAATTTACCAATAAATGCATTTGTTTCCACAACTTCTTTAATGTCGGGGGGGGGCTTGAAACAAAGAGCAATTTCTTAAAGGGAGGAGTGGTAAAAAAAGGTTAATAACCACTGATCTATAAACGCCACCCATAAGCAACTTCATTCAGTGTCAATAAACACTTTTAAATATTGTTTTCTAAAATGGTTACTGGCCGGATATGAGCATCAAGGAAAATTTCCATCAAATTGAAATATCTGCATTCTGACTTGTAACAATAAAACTTGATTTCCAGTGACAGCCAAAATAATTTGATGATTGTTAGATCAAAATTTATCTTGATGTTGAGCTAGTTAGCAGACAACTGAGAGCAAATTTTAACAATAAATTCATTGTCAGACAGTTGATCAAATGTGTTTTTCCAGAAATTATATAACCATGCGTGGAAGAAAATCTATGAAGTTAGACTGCACAAAGAAATGAAACATCTTTCAATTTTCTCGCCGGACAGCATACAGCCGCATAAACGCAATGCATCATGCCCAACAGTCGTCCTGCAACTAACTGAACTTGGGAATTGAATGCTTGCCTGATGCATTTTCCGTTGTGAACCAAAGCCGCTAAACCACAAGAACCGAAACGGAATTCTGTATGCACATTTTCCTCTGAACTTTTGTGAAAGCAGTAAGGCAAACCACCGCGTCGAATTAAAAGAAATCACCTTTATATTATTGCTTTTTCGCTGTAGTGAGCACTTCGCAGAAATCTCACAGTTTTGTGGCATATGCAACACCGTACTCCACGCATTCTGTGCCGCAAACAAACTTACCCTGAATGCTTCTTCGAACTTTCCTTGTCCACGAAAAACGTAGCAGCGAATAAGTAACGTGTGTAGCCAATCGATTTGTTGCAGTGCGAGGAGAGCTGCTTCCTTACAAATTTTCTCCAGCTTATCACGTGTTATTTGGAATTTAATTCCACAACTTGCCAACACGTACTTTCCGACCCACCCCATTTTTACTAATTAACATAAAGGGACGCAGGTGAAATCAAAGTGAATATCATGAGTGCATTGCGTTTAAGCTTTGCGCATTTGGGAACGTTTGGGTGGAGAACACATACACTAGGTGCTTCGATTAACTGACAGATGCTTAAGATGTTTTTCTGAGAGATGGTCTTCCGGAGCGTTTTTGTCTTTTTCGTTCTGTGTAGTGACGGTGCAATCGTTTCACAAAAAGCTTGGATTCACTAAGTAGTCCATATATCACACATAAAGAAAATCCTAGCTCAGTGATTCTCAAGTTCTTTTGGCCCATGGATCATCTTTTTAAAGAAATATCCGATGGACCACTTCTTATGAAGTAGTAGTCGAAAGATTGTATTGCACATAGGTGGTCTTACACAATTTATTGTCCTATGAAGTTTACAATTTTCAGTAACGTTTCATAACGGCTTTGTGTAACTCTCTTTGGAACACTTGAAATTCCATTTGGACCACTGGTGTTTGAGAATCACTCTTCTTGTTTGTTCGAGTAAATCGAGACCATTTTATGGTGTAACTCTGCGCATGAGCTTCACCATGAGCAGCTCAGAGCTTCACCATGAGCAGCTCATGCCTGTGTTTTCTGTAATAATAGCTTCCGCAGTGTATTTCAGTGAATATTTTGTCACTAAACTGGTCTCAGAAATTGCTATGGACCATAAAAGTGCACCAACATAGGCTTGGCTTCTCCAACATCAACCTTCTTTGTATTTCAAATACAGCAACAAACTCAACAAGTTCAAGATGTATTCACTGTATTTATGCAAAATCAAGCTGAACGAGGACAAAGCGTTTTGGGCAATTTCAACACATGCGCTTGGCGTTACCTTAGCAATGGCGACAGAGTTCATGCAAAACTCGGCGTAAGTCTTACTTAAATAAAAGCAGCACAGAGGACATATCAAGAACATTCTTTGTGACCAAGTCGCGCAAGCATTGCGAAAAAAGAATCTGTTGTTTGGCAGTAACTTCACAACTAATAGCAAGAAAACCCAAAAACTTCTCGGATGTTTGCAAAATTTGAGCAGCAAACGCAGAAAAACTCAATAAATAAGCAGAACAAATAATTACAAAAGTAATAAATATGGCAGAAAAGAACATTGCAAAAAAATGTCAATCACACATATTGGAAACCAAACCATTCTAGTTATGAGAGCACCAGTAGTGGCAGCAAATCTTAAAATCGTTTTTTAAATCAAACACGCTTTTGATTTCAAAAACGCACTCTTCGAATATATTTCGGCTTCACAACGCACACACATGCAACAGGCACGCGCAGAGAATAATGGCCTTTCACGCGGACTGTGTATCGTATTTCTCGGACTTGGAAACGCGCAGCCAGTCTCGGGGAAAACCCGTGTGG